>ENA-OQHZ01000003-OQHZ01000003.1-human-gut-metagenome-genome-assembly--contig:-NODE-3-length-261033-cov-16.371584_pt1 | contig 261033 bp, 199 predicted proteins | sample MGYA00242642_ERZ504734 | MGnify/ENA primary metagenome ERZ504734 (study PRJEB26092, sample SAMD00036210) | human gut metagenome | host: Homo sapiens | study: EMG produced TPA metagenomics assembly of...
AAGATGGATTCGAACCACCGAAGGCGTAAGCCAGCAGATTTACAGTCTGCCCCATTTGGCCACTCTGGTATTTGCCCAACTTCTTTCAAAGAACACCAGTTATAATCCTGTGTTTTTCTTCTTTCGAGCCTCTTGTCGGATTCGAACCAACGACCCCGAGATTACAAATCACGTGCTCTGGCCAACTGAGCTAAAGAGGCAAATTAACTTTGCAGCCACACAATCTCCGCGACTTAGCGGCTGCAAAGTTAGATATTATTTTCTAATCACAAAATATTTCCCGTGATTTTTTTACTTACCCTGCTGTTTTTCTTTCGCTTTCAGCAGTTGTTTAGAGAGTGCATCCATGCACACATCTATAGATTCTTCAAATGTATCACTTACCTTCTCAGCGTAAAACTCTGTATTCAGTGCCAAGACACGTACGCCAGCTTCTTTATTCATAGCTGTTTCAGGTTTTACTACTTTTAAAGACACCTCTACTTTCTTTATATTATCGCAAAACTTCTCGAGCTTCTCTGCTTTTTTCTGAATAAAAGCTTCAAGTTTTTCAGATGCATCGAAATGAATTGATTGAATTCTTACTTCCATAAAAACCTCCTTTTTCTTTACGCTCTAGGGTGAGCTTGTTCATAAACTTTTTTCAGTTCTTCGAAAGTTGTATGAGTATAAACCTCCGTCGTAGTCAAGCTTTCATGCCCAAGCAATTCTTTTACCGCACCCAATTCTGCATGATTATTCAGCATCGAGGTTGCAAAAGAGTGGCGCAACACATGAGGGCTTTTCTTTTTCAACGAAACAACCTTCGAAAGATTACGCTTCACTAAAAGATAAACCAGGCCAGGATATATCGGCTTCCCATTTTCACGAAGAAAAAAAGCTTCTCCACCACCCGGAAAACGTTCTTCTCTTACCGAAAGATAAGCGTTTAAGTCACTTTTCAATTTATCACCAAAAGGAATAAAACGCTGTTTATTTCTTTTTCCCGTTACTTTCATTTGCTTTAGAGATAAATCCACATCAGCATCCGTCAAACCAACGAGTTCAGAAAGTCGAACTCCTGTTTCATAAAAAACCTCTAAAATAACTTTATCCCGAACACCCTCAAAACTTGTTCCAAAATCAGTTTCATCAAGCAAACGAGACATATCAGCCTCTTTCACAAAAACAGGCAAAGGTTTTTTCTTTTTAGGCCCCACCACTTTTTGAAGCGGATCCACAGAAACAACGCCTTGACGTAATAAGTAACGATAAAAAGAACGAAGTGAACTTAACTTTCGATTTACCGAAGTAGCCGTATACCCTTCTTCCATCAATGAGAGAACCCATCCACGAATCAGATCAGCATCTACAACAGTAAAATCCAAGCTTTCATCCACCGATTTAAAATACTCTTCAAACTTTTCAAGATCTATACCATAACTAACAATCGTTTTATCGGAATAGTTCTTCTCAAATTGAAGATATTTCAAAAAAGAATCTTTCAGCATAAAAAGCATCGCCTTTATTATTCAGCAACGAATTTATGAAAAAGAATTCAATAATTCAAAGTTTTTACGGAATTATTATTCTTCTACTTGGTGCATTTTCTGAACGTAAACAGCACGTTCCATTTTCAGTCTTTTCAAAACAGACGGTTTGTCATACTGCTGTCTACTTCTCAATTCTTTTACAACACCTGTTTTTTCAAATTTTCTTTTGAACTTCTTCAGCGCTTTTTCAATGTTTTCGCCTTCTTTTACTGGTACTACAATCATGTTTTTAAAATTAAAGTATGTTGTTATTAAATTATTCGATAGTCGAATTGCGGCGCAAAATTACACATACTTTCTTTATTTACAAAACTTTCCAGTATATTTTATCGAAAATAGCACAGAAATCGTACCTTTGCTTTTAATAGAAAGACTTTGATAAATATATTTTTACTATGAAGGAAGAAATAAAAAAAAGAATAATCTCTTTACGCGCTTTCATGAAACGACAAGGAATCGCTGCTTTCATTATACCAAGCACAGATCCTCATTCAGGTGAATATGTACCAGAGCATTGGGAATCACGCAAATGGATTTCCGGATTTACCGGTTCTGCAGGAACTGTTGTCATTACTAAAGACAAAGGAGGGTTATGGACTGACTCAAGATATTTTTTACAAGCATCAGAACAATTACAAGATACAGGTATCACCCTGTTCAAAGACCGGCTTCCAGACACCCCCACCATTGCTGAATGGTTGGGAGAAGTCCTGCACTCAGGTGATAAAGTTGGTATAGACGGCTGGGTTAATACCGTAGCAGAAGTAGAAAGTCTCCGTATTTCACTTGACTCTAAAGAGCTTCAATTGGTATCTGTTGACGATCCTTTCAATCTTTTATGGGAAGATCGCCCCCCTTTACCTCAAAGCTCACCGTTTATTTTACCTCTGGAATACAGTGGCATGTCTTGTTCCGATAAGTTGACTCTAGTAAGAGAAAGTCTCTGTCGTAATCAAGCGGATGGCATTTTAATTTCCGCCCTCGATGAAATAGCATGGACATTAAATTTGAGAGGAAATGATGTACACTGCAACCCTGTTTTTATCAGCTATCTATTTATTAATCAAACAGATGTAACCTTATACATTTTACCAGAAAAGCTTACAGCAGAAGTCAAGGCATATCTCACACAGAATCAAATTCAGACAAAAGACTATACAGAGATAGAAAATGACCTGCTTCAATACAAGGGAAATAGTATTCAGCTTTCTCCAGAAACCAACTACACTCTCTATCAAGCTGCATCAACATCAGCCAGTATCATTAAACAGCCCTCACCAATACGTTTACTGAAAGCCGTAAAAAATGAAACCGAAATCAAAGGGTTCCATCAGGCAATGGTGCGCGACGGAGTAGCAATGGTACGCTTCCTGATATGGTTGAAGGAGAACGTGCAAAGTGGTATGGAAACAGAACTTTCTGTTGACCGCAAGCTGTACGAACTACGATCAGGACAATGCCTCTTTCAGGGCATCAGTTTCGACACCATTGCCGGCTATCAGGAACATGGAGCCATTGTCCATTATGAAGCAACGCCTGAAACATCTTCCACCTTGCAAGCAAAAGGACTGCTATTACTCGACAGCGGAGCACAATACCTGGATGGAACAACAGATATAACCCGAACAATTGTACTAGGAGAAGTTTCTGATGAACAAAAAACGGATTACACACTCGTTTTAAAAGGATTCATCGCTTTATCGCAAGCAGAGTTTCCACAAGGAACGTGTGGTACACAGTTAGATGTACTTGCACGCCAGTTTATGTGGAAAGCAGGCATCAACTACGGACATGGCACAGGACATGGCGTAGGACATTTCCTAAATGTACACGAAGGGCCTCATCAAATACGTATGAACCATATCCCCACTCCTTTACAACCAGGCATGACAATAACGAACGAGCCAGGCATCTACAAATCCGGACGGTATGGCATCCGTACAGAAAATACAATGCTTGTAGTACCCGCACGTGAAACTGAATTTGGAGTTTTCTATAAATTCGAACCACTTACATTATGTCCGATCGACAAAGCAGCTATTCGCATAGATTTATTGACTGACGAAGAGATTGAGTGGTTGAACAGCTATCACCAAAGAGTATACGATATGCTTTCTCCAATGCTTACATCCGACGAGCAAAACTGGTTGAAAGAAGCTACCGCACGCTTATAAATTCAAACGAAATAAAGATAATTATGGCACTAATAAAATCAGTCAGAGGATTCACTCCTCAAATAGGTGAAAACTGTTACCTCGCCGACAATGCCACCATCATAGGCGACGTCGTTATGGGACGAGATTGCAGTATATGGTTTAATGCAGTCTTACGAGGTGATGTCAACTCTATCCGTATCGGTGACAGAGTAAATATTCAGGACGGTACCGTATTACATACCCTTTATGAAAAATCTACTGTCGAAATAGGAAATGATGTTTCTATCGGACACAATGTCACCCTCCATGGAGCCTGCGTACACGATAATGCCCTCATCGGCATGGGTTCCACTCTCCTCGACCATGCTGTAGTAGGAGAAGGAGCTATAGTAGCTGCAGGTGCACTGGTTTTAGCAAATACTGTTATAGAGCCTCATACCCTTTGGGGTGGAGTTCCTGCTAAGTTTATAAAGAAAGTAGACCCTGAACAAAGTAAAGAGCTGAACCAAAAGATAGCAAACGGATATTTGATGTATGCTTCCTGGTTTAAGGAATAATATAAAAAGCGGAGAACAGAGCGATTTGTACACAGTTGCTGTTCTCCGCTTTTTACTAACCAGCATTTTCGTCTTTTATAAATGCCCCATATGAATTAAACAACCAGCGGGTTCCATCTATCAACAAAACATGATAATTTCCTTCCCTTCTGTCTACATCTGTAAATCCGACATCTGCTGCTGTATTTTTCCAATACGAAATAATACCTGAAGGCAACAATGGTAACATCGAATCCGGCCATATCTGCCCTCCCCCATTTATACGTAACCATTCATAATTACCATCAAACAAGAAACTGAATCCATTTGGTAAAGCAACAGATACAAGTGGATTATTACAATCATAATTCCATGAAATTTTCATCTGATAAACTTCTGTAAAATAGTTTTTCAGAAATTCCTGAATCCGGCTGATTTGAATCACAAAAGTTTTTTCACCTCCATAGGTAGAAATCGCCTTAGTAGGATGCACCTGTAATGTATAATAATCTTTCTGGTCACGGGAAACAGAGGTAATCCGCGCATTGGGTTCAGAATCCCAAATCTGTTCCATCACCTTCTGAGGCAGTAAATCAATCACAGTTTGCGGCAACTCCGGAAACAACAATTCTCCGTTTTCTTCTACAACTGTCCGATCAAATTCCCCACTAACCAAAGTCCATTCTCCTTCTTTATCAAAAAGAAGCAGATAAGTATCATCTATCCATACCCGATAAGCAGGCATAGAAGGATTCAACTGTTCCGAACCAATAATAATTCGTGTAATCTCTCTACCCGGAAATGCTTGTAAAATATAATTCTTTATCTTCTCTGACAAATATTCCTCGCCAACTTCAACAGGATATTCATATCCCAGACAACGATTCTCATAATGCTGGAAAGCCAGTTTTCTTCCGTCACTCAACTCTGCTGTCAATCCCTCCTTGATTGCATAAATGGCGGAAACTGATATCTCACCAAATTTGGCTTCCATAAAGTCGTACATCTCTCCCAGAAACTTACGCGCGAAAATCTGCATTCCTGCATTAGGGAAACAAACCTTTGTCCAACTTCCTTCGCTAGTAAAATCTACTTCTACATTATTCGACAAGAGAGCATGATACCCTCTCTCTTCCTCATTAATCCGTGAAATCTGTTCAATCATTGCTCCAGGAAACCAAGCAGACACAAACAACGAGATATCGGAAGGAACATCCTGCACAGATACAACTTCTTCAACATCGTCTCCCGAACAGGAAGTTATCCACGGAAACGTTCCACACAAAACAAGGAACAAATAACATATACAGAACAACTTCTTCATAAGCCCCTACAATTAAGTTGTTAAAGTTAAGCATTTTAGCTGACAGCAACGAATATTCCTTGTTAAAAAAGTAACAAAGTACCAAAAGGCTTTTACAATCTATGATGCAAAATAAAAACAACTATAGCAAATGTAATTCACGTGCGATGCCAAAAGCCTGAGCAGAGTTGCTTACTTGTAGTTTTTGCAGGATATTTTGCCTATGACGGCTAACGGTATGTATGCTGAGAGAAAGCTCTTCAGCTATTTCTTTACTCGACTTTCCCCTTCCTATTAATATCAGAATTTCTTTTTCACGTCTTGAAAGCAAGTCGGAACAGTCGTACGTATCAATATCTATACGACTTCCATCAGCTGAATTTACAATTATGCTTCCTATGGAAGAAACTTCAGTCAGATTATATAAACACAAGGCCAGACAAATATTCCCTGTATCCTGTGCTATGACATAAAACATACGGTGTAAAACCTGATGGTATTTTCCCACACTGTCACACATCCGAAGATACTCTTCCAGATAATAATCACTGCGCTGCTTCTCTAAAGCATTTTTAAGGAAATGCAAAAAGCGTAATTCACGAGTATGTTTCTTCACCAAATCATCGGGATGAATCCGACTGAATATTTCTTCTTCCCAGATAGATTCAATAAGATGACATTCCCCATGCAAAGCTATGCCTAAAAACTCTCCTACCTTACCATAATAAATATAACTTCGGTTAGAACCCATATCACTCAGAACTGCTATCGAATTTTCTACCTCAGCATACATCGAAGCAACCTGTTTATAATGTGTAAGATACCGGTTCAGGTTTACTTCCCCTGCAAAATCTTGTGCAAGCAGTTCGTTGTTCAATGCAGTCTTTACATTCATAACGGGAGAGAGAATAAAAATGGTTATTTATCAGTATTGGTGCTCTCAGTATAGGTAACTACCTTTGCAAAATAAAAGAAAATATTCCACATTCTAACTTTACACATTTATGAAAAAGCTCTTTTTGGCAATGCTAACCTTTATAAGTACGCAGGCTATGGCACAGACTCTGGAAAAAATGCAATGGTTCAATGAACCAGAGCAGTGGGAAATAGCAGATAATGCATTAAGTATGTATGTCACTCCACATAGTGACTATTGGCGCATTTCACATTACGGATTTACTGTCGATGACGCTCCTTTTTATTACAATACGTATGGCGGCGAGTTTGAAGTAAAAGTAAAAATCACAGGCGACTACAAAGTCCGCTTCGACCAGGCAGGTCTGATGCTGCGTATCGACAAGGAAAACTATATCAAGACCGGTATTGAGTTTGTTGACGGAAAATTCAACCTAAGTACAGTTGTTACCCACCATACAAGCGACTGGAGTGTTATTACGCTCGATAAGCCTGTGCCCTATATTTGGATAAAGGCAGTCAGACGACTAGATGCCGTAGAAGTGTTCTACTCATTCGATGACAAAACTTATGTTATGATGCGGAATGCCTGGCTGCAAGACAATACACCTGTCAAAGTTGGTCTGATGGGAGCTTGTCCTGACGGTGAAGGATTTAACGTAAAATTCGAACACTTCAAAGTAACCCATCTTCCTGACCAGCGAAGAATGGAATGGCTTAAGAAAAATGCTGAATAAAAAGAATCCTACTTTGTAAAACACAAAGCAGGAATTTCATATTATCCTCCAGGCGCAGGACTTTCCAATATAAGTCCTACGCCTTTTATCGTTTTCAATTGCACAGTATTATCGGATGCAAGCAACTTTCGCAAACGTGAAACGAATACATCCAGACTGCGTGATGCAAAATAGTCGTCATCTGTATTCCATAAACGTTCCAAGATAGCTTCACGCTTGACAACCTTATTTTTATTCTCGCATAAAATACGCAACAAAGCAGCTTCTCGTTCGGTAAGTGTCTGCTCCTTTCCCTCTGTCTGTTTCAACAAGGCATGGCCGGCTTCAAATATAAAAGAAGTTCCGAGATGGAATATTTCTTCTTCATTTACTGATCTTATTCCTTTTGTCAGCTTCAACAAAGCAAGGATATGTGCATTCAACTCCTCAGCAAGAAAGGGTTTCTTAATATAATTATTTACACCTAGCTCATAACCTTTCACTACATCCTTTGGAGAAACACGCCCGGAAGTAAACAGAATAGGTGTTGCATCATCCGTTTCACGAATTCGTCTCACCATTTCATATCCATCCATTACCGGCATCTCAATATCAGCAACAATTACATCGGGATGCGTTTCCTTCCATATCCTCAAACCAGTTTCACCGTTATCGGCTGTCATTATCTCGTAACCGCCTATCATATCCTCTAGTCCACCACGTATGATGTAGCACAGATTGGCATCATCTTCTACCAGCAATAGTCGTATCATTGTTCAATTATAATTCATTTATTTGTATTCAAACAAGTTTTATCAATAGCATCTTCTCTATTCGGAAGATATATCGTAAACTCGCTGTACTCTCCTTCAATGCTTTCCAACGTTACTCTGCCACCATGAGCTTCAGCTACACGTAAAACATAATTTAATCCTAAACCGAAACCAGCAGAACCTCCATATCGACTTCTATCCGCAGCCGAAGCACGTTCGTATTTTTCGAATATCTTACTCTGGTCTTTCAGCGGAATACCGAAACCCGTATCGTGTACCTTTATATAATATTCGTTCGAAAGCTTTCCCGACGAAAATGTAATTTCAACCTCATCACCCGAATATTTCACGGCATTGTCAATCAGATTGCTGAGTGCTTCTTTCAAAAACTCCTCATCCGCATAAACAGTATCTGCCTGCAAATTCCATTTATAGACAATATGCTTCACTGCTTTTGCCTTATACTTCTCGGCAAGGTCTTCCAGCATCGAACGAACACAGCACGTATCTTTTTCCAACTTCAACTGATGATTTTCCAGTTTAGAAAGTGTCAATACCTTGTTTGTCAGCGAAAGCAGGTGTTCTCCCTCTTCTTTCAAAATGCGGAAATAACGTGCCTTTTTCTCCGGTTGGGTATCCAGTTTTCCAGTTTCCAGTATCTGAGTACCCATCAATATAGAACTCAAAGGCGTCTTCATATCGTGAATCATAGCATAAGAAAAATCCTCACGTAACTTGGCAATCTTATCTTGACGAACGATAATGCGTATCTGATAAATGATACAAACTATAACCAAGACCATAATCAGCACAGTAGCAAGCAAAAGTAATGTCATTCGCCGGAAAATCACCCGATACGGATTGGTAATAACTCCTTGCAAAAAGCGAGTTCCGTCATGACTGATCGGCAAAGGAGAAGTTCGTAATACACCTTTGCCATGTATATCCAGTTGACTGGAAGACCTCATTACACGACCGGTTGAATCGACAATACACGACGCAACAACAGCAGGGAAGCCAATCGAATCGAGCATGTGCGCATAAATCGAATCCAAATCCATAAACGAAACATCACGATTAAAATCTTTCAGAGCAATTTCCTGAAACGAAACATGCATATAACTCATCAGCCATTGACCGGGGTTAGACATGGTTTCCATATCCTTCTCAGCATCAAAGTTAACGTTCATTGTAACCGTGGAGTCTTTCTTTGTCTTAGACACGCGCAGGAAAACCTCCTGTAAAGCTGCTTCGGGAAACAGTTCCTCCCCTTTCATCTGAATACTTTCCTTAGTCAGCTTATATGTGTTGACAAGCCATACATATTGCAGCTCAACAATAGCAATAAGTCCCACCACAGCAATCCAACGGATATGTTTTATCTCCATAAGTCGTGTATTAACGTAACATTAACCTGCCCTTAACCCAGAAAATCGGTCGGGCCCTTTACTTTCGCACTGTCAAAGATATAGAAAATAACCCAATGCAATTTGATATGAAAATCTATTTTTTAATGAGTATCTTCTTGCTGGCAGGAGGCTTAGGCAGCCTGACAGCACAAACCGTTTCGGGTAAGGTTGTCAATACAGAACAGCAACCGATAGACGGTGCAACTATCATTCTCCAGACTTCGGACTCAACTTTCGTGGATGCAACAATCTCGAATGCCGACGGAAACTTTGTATTCAATCATCAGCCGGAAGCTTATCGACTCATCTTTCAGCATATATTATATCATACAATAGAGAAAAAAGGCAAAGAAAAAGATGCAGGTATCACGGTACTACAGGCTAAAGACTATGCGCTGGATGAGGTTATTGTACGAGGGGAACGACCGCTGGTCAAGGTAGAAGGCAGCCGCTTGACCTACGATATGCCTCAACTCACTGCCAATAAGCTGGTGACGAATGTGTATGATGCATTAAAACAACTACCGGGCGTAATGGAACAAAATGGAGTGTTGACGCTAGCCGGAGCTGGAAGTATCAATATTATTTTGAACGGAAAGCCTACATCTATGAACTACGAACAGCTTGTTACATTATTAAAGGGTATGCCAGCATCACGTGTAGAACGGGCGGAAGTGATGTATAATACTCCCCCGCAATATCATGTGCGCGGTGCAGCAATCAATGTAATACTAAAAGGTTATAAACCGGGAGAAGGAGGATTACAGGGAGAGATAAACGGCAATTATGTACAGGCAAATAAAGCAGGAGAAGAAGGCGGCGTGACATTTGCCTATTTATCTCCCAAACTGGATATAGACTTTATGTACAATCTCAACAATCACTACAACCGTCAAGGTTATAAACTGATTACCCGTCACACGTTGAATGATGAAATACATAACATCAGCCAGTCTACTAACGGAGAAAATCGGCAACTGGTACATACATTCCGGCTTGGAGGAAACTATAAGTTTAATGAACAGAGCCAATTGGGGCTGAGTTATACTTCCAGTCTTAATCCCGATAAACAACAATCGGTTACCTCTTCGGATAATCATTCGACTACCTTCAACCATGCCCCTGCCGAAGAACAGATGCATAACGTGGCTTTAAACTATACTTCCGGCTTCGGTCTGACAGGGGGTATCGACTATACGTATTTCAGGAATAAAGAGGAACAATCTTTCCGCAGCATAGAAAACAACGGACAGGAAACGACTTTTCTTAGCAACACGGCTCAATATATAAACCGATGGAAAGTATATGTCGACCAAAACCATACACTTTCCAATGCGTGGGTACTGAATTACGGAACATCCTTTACATATGTAAACAACCATAATTCGCAAAGATATAATCTTGCAGCGATGAGTGGAATGAACAAAGAAAGCCGAGTTGATGAATATACTTATAATCTATATACCGGTTTCGAAAAGAACTTTGGTAGCCAATGGAGTCTGAATGCATCTGCTTCCATTGAATATTATCAAATGATGAGCTATAAAAAATGGGCAATCTACCCTACTTTGAACTTAAGTTATGTTCTTTCCCCTTCACACATCCTTCAATTTGAACTCAGTTCGAACAAGACTTATCCCGATTATTGGACGTTAAGCGGATCGACCAGTTACCTTAACAATTATCAGGAATCGGCAGGAAATTCATCACTCAAACCTTATACTGATTACTCCGCAGCTTTGACATACATCCTGAAAAGCAAATATATTTTCCAGTTCAGCTATGATTATATCAAAGATTACTTCATGCAAATGATATACCTAGACTCCAGCCGTCTGAAAGCTGTATACAATTATCAGAACTGGGATTATTCAAAAGAGTTTGCCTTCACTTCTGTTATCCCGTTCAAGACAGGAGAATGGTGGGACAGTCAGCTGATGATATGTCTGTCTTCACTTCATCAACAGGCAAGCAACTATTATGATGCCCCTTTCGACCGTAGAATATGGAATATAGCAGGAAACTGGAGCAATACGTTTACACTCAGTAAGCGCCCCAACATCAAAATGGAAATTAGTGCGACCGGTACATCCAAATCCATACAAGGAAGTTATACCATAGCGCCTGCCGCATTCATCCATACAGCCATTCGCTATACCTTTGCAGGAGATAAAGCTATGATTCAGATCAAAGGGAATGATTTATTCAATGGAAGCAACCACCTGACAACGAAAGTCCGCAATGGAAATCAGTATCTAGATATGTATCTGAACAATTATATGCGTAACGTCACCGTATCTTTCAGCTACAAATTTGGAGGATTCAAGAAAAAGGAAGTAAAGGACGTAGATCTTTCTCGTTTCAAACACTAAAAAAATCTATCTGACGAACAGAGAAAGTCCCCTTAATCTTTCCAAGTTACAGGCAAACACTGCAATAACAATTAAGAAAAAAATTATCTAAAAGGATAAAAGAAAAACAGGCATACAGGTGAAGTTCTCACGAGTATACCTGTTTTTCTTTTATTTACTATTACTACAAAGAAACTGTATTCATTATCTTTTCCAATGCACCGGCATTATTACGTACATAATCACCAGCATTCTTTCCTGCTTTATGCAGACAGGCCTCATCCAAAAGGAACTTGTTCATCAAACGGTCGAAGTCTTCTTTACCCTGAATTTCGAAACCTCCCTGACAAGCTTTCAGCCCTTGCGCCTCGAGGAACTTATAATTATTCGGGCCGAAAATGACAGGAATACCATATACAGCCGCCTCAAGTGTATTATGAATGCTGACTCCAAAGCCGCCTCCTACATACGAAATTTCTCCATAGCGGTATATTGACGACAACAGCCCGAAACAATCTATAATCAGACAGTCAGCCTGTTTGACATTTTCTTCCGTAGCTTGTGTATAGCGTACTACCGGACGTTTCAACTTTCCGATAATTTCCTGCAAATGACTCTCGTCTATTACGTGAGGAGCAATGATCAGTTTCATTTCCGGATGCTCATTAAAATAAGGGATAAAGATATCTTCATCCGGAGCCCATGAACTTCCTGCAACAAAAGTCTTGCGATTATTTCCCTTGAAGCTTTCTACCAACGGTAATTCTTTCGCCTGACTGCAAATTTCCAGTACCCGGTCGAAACGAGTATCTCCTACTACCGTCGTACGAGTCACCCCAATACTTTCCAACAAGCGGACAGATTCTTCATTCTGTACAAAAAGATGGTCGAAACATTTCAAGACATTCTTATAACTTCCTCCATACCAGCGGAAGAAAATCTGCTGAGGACGAAAGATAGAAGAAACACTATATACCGGAATATTACGACGCTTCAGTTCACTCAGATAATTGCACCAGAACTCATACTTGATGAAAAAAGCCATATAAGGATGAGCCAGATCTATAAATCTCTTCACATTACGTGGAGAATCAAGAGGCAGATAACATACTACATCCGCCCCCTTATAATCTTTACGTACCTCATATCCCGAAGGCGAGAAAAACGTTTGCAGAATCTTATATTGCGGATATTGCTTACGAATCTGTTCTATCAGAGGACGTCCTTGCTCAAATTCACCCAGTGAAGCTGCATGAAACCACAAATATTTGGCTTGTGGATCAATCTGTTTCTTCAAGACAGCGAAAGCTTCCTTCTCGCCTTTCACCATCTTGGCTACTTTCTTATTAAAAAGTGCAGCCAGATGGACTGCACTTATATATAAAGCTATAACAAAATTATAAATCATGCCGGTTCTTATTTGAGTACCTCTACTGCACGACGCATACGTCTGACAGTTTCTTCTTTACCTAATACAGCCGAGATATCAAACATGTGAGGACCTTTTCCTTCGCCCACAAGCGTAAGGCGGAAAGCATTCATGATATTTCCCATATGGTAGCCGTGGTCTTCTATCCATTTCATAACCACTTCTTCCTGATGAGCCAGTGAAAAATCGTCGAGTGATTCAAGCAAGTCTGCAAGTTCTGTCATACGAACAGCAGAGTCTTCTTTCCAGCGTTTCTTTACAGTCTTTTCATCATATTCTGTAGGAGCTACGAAGAAGAACTTGCAAGTATCCCACAATTCCTTGATAAAGCTGACACGACCTTTCATCAGACCTACTACGGTTACAACTGTTTCCATAGGAGCTTCGATGCCATGTTCTTTCAAGATAGGCATAAACAAGCCTGCAATTTCCTCATCACTCTTCATCAGGATATATTCATGATTGAACCATTTACCCTTTTCATAATCGAACTTAGCTCCCGCTTTGCTACAACGATGCAAATCGAACAACTTAACCAGTTCGTCCAGTGACATGATTTCCTGATCATTTCCCGGATTCCATCCCAGCAAAGCCAGGAAGTTAATCACAGCTTCAGGCAAATATCCAGACTCACGGTATCCAGAAGAAACCTCACCTGTCTTCGGATCATGCCATTCCAATGGGAATACAGGGAATCCCAGACGGTCACCGTCACGCTTACTCAATTTACCGTTTCCATCCGGTTTCAACAACAATGGCAAGTGAGCAAATTCAGGCATTGTGTCTTCCCAACCGAATGCACGATACAACAAGACATGCAACGGAGCAGAAGGCAACCATTCTTCACCACGAATTACATGAGATACTTCCATCAAATGGTCATCAACAATGTTTGCCAAATGGTAAGTAGGCAATTCGTCGGCTGACTTATACAGTACTTTATCATCCAATATAGAAGAGTTGATTACAACTTCTCCACGAATGATATCGTGTACATGCACATCTTCATTCGGTTCTATTTTGAAACGTACTACATACTGTGTTCCTTCGGCAATCAGCTTATCAACTTCTTCCTTCGGCATCGTAAGCGAGTTACGCATAGAATTACGTGTAGAAGCATCGTACTGGAAATTCGGAACTTCCTTACGCTTAGCCTCCAGTTCTTCCGGTGTATCGAAAGCAATATAAGCTTTACCATTATCAAGCAATACGTTTACATATTTCTTATAAATATCACGACGTTCAGACTGACGGTACGGACCGTAATTTCCGCCAAAGCTTACACCCTCATCGAACTTAATGCCTAACCATTTAAAAGATTCGATAATATATTCTTCTGCCCCCGGAACAAAACGGTTTGAGTCTGTATCCTCAATACGGAAAATCAAATCTCCGCCGTGCTGGCGTGCAAAGAGATAATTATACAAGGCAGTGCGCACACCACCGATATGCAATGCACCAGTCGGACTCGGTGCAAAACGAACTCTAACTTTTCTTTCTGCCATAGTGGTCTTTATCTAAAAATACGCTGCAAAATTAAGCTAAATTTCCCGTTTTTTTCTTATTTTGCACGCAAAATATCCTAACACATGAAAAGTTTCCAAGCAGAAAGACAGTTTTCATACAAGAAATTACTGTATCAATGCGCCATTTTCTTGGCAGCAGTTGCCGTCATTGTCTATTTCTTACCAAAGGAAGGTACATTCAACTATCAATTTGATATTAACAAGCCATGGAAATACGGTTTGTTACAGGCATCCTTCGATTTTCCTATATACAAGGGAGATGAAGAGGTCCGCCGGGAACAAGACAGCATCATGACCAATTATCACCCCTACTTCATTCTGTCGGAAAATACAGGTGAAAAAGCAATCAGCCAGTTTAAAAGTGATTACAACCGGAGCTTACGCAAGATAATTCCTGACCCTACATATTCGCATCATATCGAACGAATACTGAAAAACGTATACGAGAAAGGAATTATTCCAGTAGAACAGCTGGGGAACTTGCGCAAAGACAGCATGCGCAGTATTCATATCATCAATAAAAACACTTCTATCCTACAAAGTGTAAGCGAACTGTATACCACTAAGAGGGCCTACGAGGAACTGATTTATTCTGATACGTTACATTACAACAAGACACTATTGCAACGCTGTAACCTGAATAATTACCTAACTCCTAATCTCATGTATGATTCGGAAAAATCGGAAGCTGCAAAAAAAGATATCCTCTCCGGAGTATCCTGGGCCAAAGGATTTGTTATGAACGGGCAGAAAATAATCGACCGCGGCGAGATCATCGACCAGCGTACATTCGATATCTTGAGATCACTCCAAAAAGAATGGGACAAACGAGGCGAAACTATTACTGAAAAACGTCTGACTTTATTCGGACAGATTCTGTTTGTATCTATTCTTATAGGATGCTTCATGACCTATTTGGCACTGTTCCGCCGAGATTATTACCAAAAGAAAGGTAGTCTGGGGTTATTGTTCTTTCTTATTATATTCTTCCCTGTCATATCAGCTATCATGGTAGCTCATGCTTTCATGAGTGTATATATAGTGCCATTCACCATGCTTCCCATGATCATACGGATCTTCCTTGATTCACGTACGGCTTTCATGGCACATATTGTATCAATCCTGCTTTGCTCCATCTGCCTGCGAACCCCACATGAGTTTATCTTATTGCAGACAATAACCGGTATGGCCAGCATCTACAGCCTTCGCGAACTGTCTCAACGCTCACAATTGTTACGCAGCGCCCTGATTGTCGTAATAACATATACCATACTCTATTTTGCACTCGACCTGATACACGTGAACGATATTGCGCAGCTTAACACATATATGTATGTCAACTTTATCATAAACGGTATTTTGCTGCTATTTACTTATCCGTTATTGTTTATTTTGGAAAAGACTTTCGGATTTACTTCGAATGTAACCCTGGTGGAACTTTCCAACATCAACAACAAGCTGATGCGTGAGATGTCGGAAGTTGCTCCCGGAACATTCCAGCATTCTCTGCAACTTGCCAACCTGACTGCCGCCGCAGCCAACCGCATTGGCGCCAACAGCCAGCTGGTACGTACTGGTGCCATGTATCATGACATCGGAAAGATGCTGAACCCCGCTTTCTTTACCGAGAACCAAACAGGAGTAAATCCACATGACCAGTTAAACTATAAACAAAGCGCACAAATCGTCATAAATCATGTAACAGACGGTATGAAGCTGGCTGAAAAAAATGACCTACCTCAAGTAATCAAAGACTTTATCCGCACACATCATGGTCAAGGACTTACAAAGTATTTCTATATATCCTATCAGAATGAGCATCCCGATGAAGAAGTGGATAAAGAAGCATTCAGATATCCGGGGCCCAATCCGTTTACCAAAGAACAGGCTATCCTGATGATGGCCGACTCGGTAGAAGCAGCTTCAAGAAGCTTGAAGGAATATACCGAAGAAAGTATTTCCGGACTTGTCGACAAGATCATAGACAGCCAGGTACAAGAAGGATACTTCAAGGAATGTCCGATAACATTTAAAGATATTGCTACAGTAAAAAGTGTCTTTAAAGAAAAGCTGAAAACTATGTACCATACCCGTATCAGCTATCCGGAACTGAAGAAATAAAAGGCATTGCACAAAAAAGACCAAGGAAAGAACAATTTTTATTATCTGTATAGGCACTTCTTTGATAATTTTGAGATGTAAAACCTAAACACATACAGATATGAAAAATACTTTCTTCAAAGCAAGCGGCAGAAATCTTCTGACGTGTGCTATTTGTGCACTAATGGCAATGCCGGCATCTTCCCAACAAGCACTTTCCCTCAAGGATTATGAATATACAACCAGAGAATGGAAACAGATTGTAAGAAACAGTCCGGACAGTTTTTTCACAACCGATGAAGCAAAGCGGATTGCCGATAATGTGCTGGCTTTTCAACGTACAACAGGAGGATGGCCTAAGAACATTCCTATTCACCGCCCGCTGGGTGGAGAGCTTCCTATCGTATTAGGAGATAAAGACAGGTGCAATGACTCCACAACCGACAATGACGCCACCATTCTGGAATTGACTTATCTGGCAAGACTTTATCAACAATCTCCCGAAGAACGTTATAAGGAAGCCTTTCTTAAAGGAGTGGAGTTTATCCTAAGCGGACAGTATGACAACGGAGGATGGCCACAGTTCTGGCCTGAACATAGGGGATATCAAGTATATATTACATACAACGATGATGCCATGGTACAAACAATGGAAATCATCCGAAACCTTCGTGACGGAAAAGCTCCCTTCGATATACTGGTAAACGATGAAATGAAAGCACGTCTGTCCGCCGCTTTCGATAAAGGGATAGAATGTATTCTGAATACTCAAATCAGAGTAAATGGTAAACCGACCATATGGTGTCAGCAACACGACAACATAACCTTAAAACCAGCTCCGGCCCGAACATTCGAATTGCCTTCCTTCTGCACGGCAGAAAGCTGCTCACTGGTTCACCTGCTAATGGAGCTCCCCGATCCGGACGAACGGGTAAAGGCAGCAGTCAATGGTGCAATGGAGTGGCTTGATTTACATAAATTATATGGCATACGTGTTGAGCGGTTCATAACTCCTGAAGGCAAGCGTGACACACACGTAGTGAAAGACGAAAAGGCCGGACCTGTATGGGCACGTTTTTACGACCTGGAAAACGAAGAACCGCTATTCTGCGACCGTGATGGAATTCCCCGTAAATCATTTTCCGAACTTGGATATGAGCGACGAAATGGTTACAGCTGGTACAACCAGGCTCCCGAATCACTCAATGAAGAATATCAGCACTGGAAAGAAAAATATATGTAATTTACATATACAACCAGTTCTTTAAGTGCAGGTAAAAAGCAGGTCTAATCAGCTCCTCTCCTAACTCTATTATTTTTTGTACAAATTTTCAAAAAACATCGAGAAAAGTTCAGGAAAATATGCTGATATTTCCGACAAAATATGCTGATGTTTTTCTTATACGCCGATATACATTGGTTATCAATTATTTACAAGAAGCAGTATATCGGCGTAAAGAAAAATATAAACTGGAGATCTTACAATCATCAATCAGAGTTTTTGAGTCAAGCTATCGAGCAAACCTCCGCAAGCATCTTCCAGTATGTCAAGTACATTTTCAAATCCTTGAGCCCCGCCATAATAAGGATCAGGAACGTAGTCGACTACCTTCACCCGACAATAGTCGGTCATCCGGCCTATTTTCCGTTCCGTTTCCACATCAGGAGCTTTCTCCTTCAAGGCATCAATATTGCGGTCATCCATACCCAAAATCAAATCGAACTCATAAAAATCATCAGTACGGACAGGACGTGAACGGTGAGTAATGTTATACCCCCGGCGAATAGCATGTGCACGCATCCGGTCGTCAGCAAGTTCTCCTTGATGATAACTGCTGATTCCCGCTGAATCTACTTCTATCTCCTTTTCCAGTCCTGCACGCTTGATATACGTACGCATAATTTCTTCTGCCGACGATGAACGGCATATATTCCCAAGACAAACAAACAAGATTCTTTTCATACTCCGATACCTAAATATTTTTTAAACTTGCTTACGCTAGTATTCATAATCAATTCTTCCGGAAACTCAGTTTCATTTACCAGCTCCAATGCATAATCGTAGGTGGCAATATCAAACGAGATATGTGCATCACTACCCAAAATCACCGGAACATCATAGCGACGGCATAACTTCAGTATTTCCAGATTATTGCTCCGGGCGTCAACTTTGCCCCGACAAGGTTTCAGTGATGAATTATTTATTTCAAGCAACGTATGATGCTCCTTTGCCGCAAGTACAATAGGCTCGAAGTTCAACTTTGCAGTCCCGTCACCCGGATGACTAATGATATGAATATATGGATTAGACACAACCTGAACCATACCATGTGTATTCTCTTCGGGTGTCCCCCACTTATAACAAAGTGAATGAATACCGGCAATACGCAAGTCAAGAATCTTCAAATAAAACTCATCCAGATCGAGATTGCCTTCGCTGTCGAGAATATTAATTTCTGCTCCCAACAAAAGTTCTATTCCATACATCTGGCGCGGAACCACATGCAGGTTACGGAAATAAATCGGATCGCATGTACCCGGTATACCGGGTGAATGTTCTGTAATCCCTAATAATTTCAATCCCTTACCAGCAGCAGCCTGTGCCATTTCCTGCAAGGAACTAAAAGCATGACCGCTTGCTACGGTATGCGTATGTACATCCAGTTCTATTTTCATACGAATATTTTTTACATCGGATCGACATCGTAATAAACCAACAGCGAACGGAAACGTTCATCCTCAACAATGGCACGTTGCACTTGCTGAAGATATTCACGCACTTTCGACATCGAAGCCTGTTGTTCAATTTTCACTACAATCTTTTTAATAAATAAAGTCTGTATACGCGACACTGGAGGACGGTCGGGTCCCAACACACGACTACCAAGTCCGTTTCTTAAGTACCCGGCCATCAAGTCGGCAGCCTGATCGAGTACTTCCTCTTTACGATGTTTCAAATACACATAAATCAACCGGTAAAAAGGCGGATACTTAAACAAATTACGTTCTTCAATTTGTGATTGAAACAATCCTCCATAGTCATTGCTTACTACCTGAGCGATCAAAGGAAGATCGGGAGATTTGGTTTGTAGCACTACCAACCCTTGTTTGTTCTTTCTTCCAGCACGCCCGGCAACCTGCGCCATCAACTGAAAAGCCCGTTCATACGAACGGAAATCCGGATAGTTCATCATCGAATCCGCATTCAAAATACCAACAACACTCACACGGTCGAAGTCAAGTCCTTTTGAAACCATCTGTGTACCAATCAGAATATCCGTCTTACCATCCTCAAAATCGGCAATGATCCTTTCATATGCGGTACGGGTACGCGTGGTATCCAAGTCCATACGAGCCACACGGGCATCCGGAAATATCAGTTTAATATCATCTTCTATCTTCTCGGTTCCAAATCCCCGGTTTATCAGTTCTACCCCTCCACATGCCGGACAAGACTTTGGAACTTCATAAGTATAACCACAGTAATGACAGGTCAGCTGATTCAATCCTTTATGATACGTCAGACTGACATCACAATTCTTACACTTCGGTATCCATCCACACGTACGGCATTCTATCATCGGAGCAAATCCTCTGCGGTTCTGGAAAAGTATAACCTGCTCCTTCTGTTCAAGTGCCTCACGGATTTTCTGAAGCAAGAGTGGAGAAAACTGAGCCGTCATCCGCTTCTTTCGGGCAAGTTCCTTGATATCTACCACCTCGATATGAGGAAGCAAAACATTCTGATGTCGTTCGGTAAGCTGTACCCAGCCATATTTTCCATGAACAGCATTATAATAGGTTTCGATACAAGGTGTAGCCGTACCCAACAGTGTCTTTGCTCCGAACATCGATGCCAGTACGATAGCTGCATTGCGCGCATGATAACGTGGAGCCGGATCCTGCTGTTTATAGGTATTTTCATGTTCTTCATCCACAATGACCAGTCCCAAACGCCGGAAAGGCAGAAAAACCGAAGAACGTACTCCAAGTATTACATCATAATCGTCATCGGTAAGTTGTTTACGCCATATCTCTACACGTTCAGCATCCGGAAACTTGGAGTGATAAATTCCCAGCCGGTTACCAAATACCCTTTTCAAACGTTCGGTGATTTGTGTAGTCAGTGCTATCTCCGGCAACAAATACAACACCTGCTTTCCTGCCTGAATTGCCTGCTGAATAAGATGAATATAGATTTCAGTCTTTCCGCTTGCAGTAACACCATGAAGCAAGCAGACATTTTTCTGATGAAAGTGCGTCAGGATCTCGTTATACGCCTGCTGCTGGGCACTGCTTAAAGGGTTCAAAGGTGATACACTTACTTGCTCGGCAGACAAACGTCCGATTTCGAACGAGTAAATTTCGAAAACTCCTTTTCCAATTAATCCATTAAGCACTGCACTAGTAGCACCAGCCGAATCTAACAAAGCCTTACGGGAAACTTCCTTAAGTTCTTTCTTTTCTCCAGTCCAGCCGGACAGCTCTATATATTTCATGAGTAGAGCCAGTTGCTTGGGAGCACGTGCCAACGCATCAAACTGACGATGGACGGCCTCTTCTGTCTGCATAGCAGCAGACAATCGCACCCTACTCTCTACACGCGGTTTATAGCTGCGTTTCAGCTCTTCTTTTACCAGAATCGCCTCTTTTTCCAATAAAGCTTTGATTACCGGCAACAAATTCTTTATTCCACTGGACTTTTCCAGTTGCGTAATACATTGCTCCGAATCGTTACCCAACAGATCAAGAATACGCTGTTCCTTCTCGGAAAGAGGTTGCAGTGCCTCAAACTCTGGATTTAAGACAACTAATGTTTCGCTTTCCAGCTTCATTCCAGAAGGTAAGGCAGCCTTGTATACATCTCCCAACGTACAGAGATAATAATCTGCCAGCCATTGCCAGAAATCATACTGCCGCCTCAACAAAACAGGAGATTCATCGAGTACCTCCATAATGTCTTTTGTTTCATAGGCCTCAGGCGCCGTTTGGTGTACTTTGGTTACAATAGCCGTATAATACTTCTTGCTCCCGAACGGAACAACGATCCGACAGCCTGCCTTTATCTTATCCGCCAACTCATCGGGAACGGAATAAGTATATTGTCCGGCTATGGGCAAAGGCACTATGACATCCACGTACTTCTTCATGGCTGCAAAGTTACAAAAAACAGTTCTATCCCATTTGGTACGTCAGGCAAACTTTTATAGCTTTGTAAAGAAACTCTTAAATCAACCAAAATGAAGATATATAAGATAGGTATTATAGGCTGTGGAGGTATCGCCCAAAAGATGGCGGCCACACTGGAAAAGATGAAAGGAGTAGAACGATATGCCGTAGCATCGCGCAATCAGGAGAAAGCAGAAGCATTTGCGAATAAATGGGGATTCACTAAAGCATATGGTTCCTACGAAGAACTGGCAAGCGATCCTGAAGTCGACTTAATCTATATCGCAACTCCACATGCCATGCACTACGACAATGCACATATGTGTATTGAGAAAGGTAAACCCGTATTATGCGAAAAAGCTTTTACCGCCAACGCCCGTCAGGCTGAAGAGCTCCTTGCTTTCGCCAAAGAAAAAGGAGTATTCATTACCGAAGCTATATGGACTCGGTATATGCCCCTTTCACTTAAAATACAAGAACTGCTGAAAGAAGGAGTAATCGGAACACCGTATACCTTGTCGGCTAACCTCAGCTATCCGATAAGCAACAAAGAAAGAATTATCCGTCCGGAACTTGCAGGAGGAGCTCTGCTCGATATTGGAGTCTATACACTAAACTTTGCTGCAATGGCTTTCGGAAGTGATATTGCTGAAACTCATTCTGTCTGCCAGAAGACACAAACGGGAGTCGACGCGCAAGAAAGTATAACACTCTTTTATAAAGATGGCAGAATGGCAACCCTGCAATCGAGTATCTATGCAAAAAGTGACAGAATGGGAGTTATTTCGGGCGACAAAGGGCATCTGATTGTAGAAAATATCAACTGCCCTGAATCGGTACGGGTTGTCGATGAAAACTATAAAACCATAGCGGTATATCATGCACCGGAACAGATCAGCGGCTACGAGTATCAGGTATATGCCTCCATCGAAGCTATTGAAAAGGGATGGCTGGAATCGCCGTACATGCCTCATGCCGAAACATTACGCATCATGAAACAAATGGACAACCTCAGAAAAGAATGGGGAGTAATATATCCATGCGACTGACAAGCAGTAGTTTATAAACACATAAATAAAGGTGGAGAAATTCTGTTCATACAGAAACTTTCTCCACCTTTATTTATACAGATCCTGGTATATCAAAACATGTAAGCCAATGATATCTGCCAAGTATTTCGTTTCATCTCAATAGTCATCTGATCATCTACCGATCTAGCCATTTTGCTCAGTCCAAAGTTATAATTAACTCCAGCTTGCAAATGACCGAGTAATTTTACACCAGCTCCAACATTGAATGAAGTATTGCACGACTTCATGTCGAAACTTTCAGTAAAATGTCCGCTTCCTACATTAAATCCGAACTGAGGTCCTGCAGCAATATAAGCACCCAGTGTACTTCCTAATCCTAACGTCCACTTCAGGTTAACAGGAACCTCAATGCTTTTAAAAGTCTGGCTGACTTCCTCATTGCCACTTTGAGCCTTTGCACCCGACTGATTATACAAGGCAGCGACATCAACTCCCAGACCTACAATAGGAATTGTAAACTCAGCCATCGGACCAATAAAGAATCCGGTACGATTATCTCCTTTTACAATGTCTTCCGAAAAAGTCAATTTCGAAATGTTCAGTCCCCCTTTTAGACCAAACTGAAACTGAGCCTGTGCCGGCATTGCCATAAACAAGCAAGCTACAATCATTAAGGCCGATAAAATCTTCTTCATAAATATAAAATATTAAATGTTACAAGCGCAAAAATAAGGAATAAATGATAAGAATACAAATCAGGCACCAAATATAGAATGACATCCTGTCCACTTTTATGACCGATTGACACTATGCTATGTTTATCAAAGTTTAATTCAACTGGCTTTCTTTCAACGAAGGTTAAAATATTCTATCATAATGTCAGGCATACCAGACGGGCATACAGTTTGCACAATATCGGGTGAATCGCGAAAGCGAAAGGAGGAGCGATTCTAAGAAACAAGATTAATAAAAGAACTTAAATAATAGGAGATTACAATTATGATGCCGATTAGAAGAAATTACAATCAGAACTGGTTACCAAGTATTTTCAATGATTTCTTTGATAACGATTGGATGGAAAAAGCCAATGCAACGGCTCCAGCTATTAACGTAGTTGAAAACGACAACAGCTATAAAATAGAAGTTGCAGCTCCGGGTATGACAAAAGAAGACTTCAACATTCATCTTACCGAAGATAATCAGTTGGTAATATCAATGGAGAAAAAGAACGAAACAAAAGACGAAAAAAAGAAATATTTACGCCGCGAGTTTTCTTATTCTAAATTCGAACAGTGCATGATTCTGCCTGAAGATGTTGAAAAAGAAAAAATCAGCGCCTCTGTCGATAACGGTGTTCTTAACATTGAATTGCCAAAGATGACACAGGAAGAAAAGAAAGAAGCCAATAGAGTGATTGAAATTAAATAAACGATTCTAACCACCCAATCCCTGTTCCAGAGAAATCCGGGACAGGGATTTCTTTTATTTCTACTATGAACAAGCCAGTTGTTATTATGAACTTTACGGGAGTATATGATTACGAACCCTTCTCCCACAATAAAAAATTTACATGGCTAGACTGTACACACTTGCAAGGTGTAGAATGCTACTGTGACAAAGAGGGCGCACATGCACTGAAAAGAGTTATAGCAAACTATCCAGCAGATGGGATTCATTTCATCGACTCTGGCAACTATCATTATCTGACTAAGTTTTGGACAGATAAAATACAGCAACCTTTTTCGTTAATAGTATTCGATCACCATCCAGACATGCAGCCCCCTCTTTTCGAAGAAATGATTTCGTGCGGAAGCTGGGTAGAAGATACTATAGAATCGAACCCTTATTTACGCAAAGTAATTATCATAGGAGCATCCGAAAACCTAATCAAGCATGTTTCTCCTAAATACCGGCAAACAGTGGAATTTTATAGCGAACAAAGTCTGCAACACGAAGCTTCGTGGAAACAGTTTTCTAACGAAACAATCGATACTCCGGTATATATTTCTGTAGATAAGGATGTACTTAACCCACAGTCTGCCGTTACCAATTGGGATCAAGGCTCCCTTACATTAAATGAACTGGAGCATTTGTTATCTATTATCCTGAAACATGAAAAAATAATAGGCATAGACATTTGTGGAGAATGTTCATCTACACTCAATATATTCGAAGCAGAAAAAGGAACGCAGTTAGATAATACCGCCAATCAGGAATTACTGAACCTCTTCCTCAATTGCCAGACAAGCAATCTGTGAGATACTATCAGAAGGATTATTCAAACGATCACTTTATAAAGTGACAACCATTATCAGGTCTTGCAACAACATAAACAATAAATGCTTCAAAAAACATTTGCACATACCACCAACTATAACCAACCAATATGTTCAACTAATAAAAGAAAATATTAAATTTGCATATTTATAGCACAAAAATAGACAGTTCTTAACCTTATATAATATATGATAGATGAAAAAAGATTAATATTATCTGTAAAATCCGGTTCCGAAAAAGCCTACCGAACCTTGTACGAAATGTGGGTATCAAGGCTATATCAATTTGTATATCAATACTTAAAATCGGAAGAAACAACAGATGATGTCGTACAGGAAACATTCTATCGCATATGGATTAACCGAGAAAAACTAGATGCCGAGTCATCATTCAAAGCTTATCTGTTTACAATTGCTTATCATTTATTGCTTAAGGAGTTACGCCGACAGTTAAATAACACCTCAATGGAGGAGTTTATAGAATATAATGACAACATACGAACTTCAGGAGATGAAGCTGAAAAACAAATAGACTTCGATCAGTTCTGCAAAGCACTAAAACAAGCTAAAGAAAAACTTACTCCACGCCAACGTGAGATTTTTGAACTAAACAAAGAACAAAATTTATCTGTTGCAGAAATTGCAGAGCAACTATGCATAAAAGAGCAAGTAATACGTAACCAATTATCAACGGCCTTAAAAATAATACGAACCGAACTTCAGCAATATTCTTTCATATTACTCCTTTTTTTAAGCCATTTCTAATTTTTATGTTTTCTAACATAGAAATATACATGTTATATTTTACGTGTTTGTGGATATTACCAATAAACAAGGTAATAGTTTTATGGACACAAACATACAGAACAAGGTAAAAGATTTATTAGATAAATTCCGTTCGGGAGCTATATCTTCTGAGGAATTTAAAGAGTTATCGGCAAAGATAAACCAGTCATCTGAAGCTGATTTAGAGTTTCTGTTTTCTGACGAATGGGATAAATTCAACAGCTATGAGCCTTTATCACAAGATAAAATAAACTCTCTGTATAGAAAACTGAACAAGCAAAGACACATAACGCCATTCATAAAGGTGCAAAAATATTGGTTACAAATAGCAGCATCCATTCTTTTGATACTATCATGTGGCATCAGTGTTTTATACTACACTCAGCATAAAGATATTGAATATCTTGCTCAGCAAAATATAACCATAAACTCAGGTGAACATGGAACTTCATTGGTAACATTGCCCGATGGAACTCTTGTACATCTGAATGCAAAATCATCACTGTCCTACAAACAGGATTTCGGACGTGATAACCGTAAGGTAGAATTGTCGGGTGAAGGATATTTTGAAGTTAAAAAGAATACAGAGAAACTGTTCATTGTAGGCACTGAAGTAATGGATATTACAGTAACAGGAACAACATTTAATGTATATGCGTATGAGCACAAAAATTTTGTTGAAATGGCTCTTGTAGAAGGAAGTGTCAATGTTACAACAAAAGATCCCGCTCATAATACATTGAATGTAAAGCCGAACCAGAAAGTGATATACGATAAACGAACAGGGTTATTGAGCCTTGAAGAAACTTCAAATAAAATGGAAACAGCATGGCTGACCAAAGAGCTTACTTTCCGACATGAGAAGATGAAAGATGTATTCCAATGTCTGGAACGTAAATTCGGAGTAACTTTCAACATAAAGAACAAAAATATATTACAGGATGTGTATACAGGTTCTTTTAATGATGAAAATATAAGAAGCGTTCTGAATGTGTTGAAAATACACTACGGATTTGAATACACAATGGATGAAGAAACCATAACCATAGAATAACAACTAATCTAAATATTAACCTTAAAACTATGAAAAGACAGATGAAAACATGAAAAAAACATCCCCGGACAATCGGCAATCATCCGGGGAAATGGCTCAGTCCATAAGTAAAACTATGTTGGCGCATAGTAAAACCGAACTTTAAACCTAAATTTATTACGTACTTATGAAAATCAAACATCAATTTACTGATTTGCACAAAGATAGTAAAAAGCGTAGTAAGATTTGCCTTTTATGTGCATCTTTGTGTATGTTTACATTTACCGGTGGTTATGCACAAACCGGAAAAGTCAGCCTCAACCTGAATAACGCATCGGTAAAAGAACTTTTTACTGCTATTGAAAAACAAACTCCCTACCGCTTCTCATACAGAGATGTAGAAGTAAACGGTAAAACAGGCATCTCTCTGTCTGTTAAAGATGAAGAACTGAAAGACCTACTTACAAGTGAACTGGCAAAACAGAACTTATCTTATAAAGTTTCAGGTAATAAGATTGTTATTACCCCTATCAAGAAAAAATCCGATAAAAAACAGCCAACGAATATATCTGGAAAGGTTGTCGATGCAAACGGTGAACCAATTATCGGTGCTACGATAAAGGAAGAAGGTACCAGTAATGGCGCTATAACAGATTTTGACGGTAATTATTCACTCACAGTTTCAAGCCCTGATGCAATTCTGCAATTCTCTTATGTCGGTTACAAATCTGAAGAATTTATGGCCGATAAAGGTGTAATCAATGTTACTATGCGAGAAGATACAGAACGCTTGGACGAAGTGGTTGTTACAGCATTGGGTATCAAACGTGCAGAAAAAGCGTTGTCATACAATGTTCAGCAAGTAAAATCAGAAGAGCTTGTAAGAGTAAAAGACGCTAACTTCGTAAACTCACTGAATGGTAAAATTGCCGGTGTAAGCATCAACAAGAGTGCCAGCGGTGTCGGTGGTGCTACACGTGTAGTAATGCGTGGTGCAAAATCTATAGAAGGTGATAACAATGCACTCTATGTAGTAGACGGTATTCCATTGTTCAATACAAACATGGGAAATACAGACAGTGGTATCATGGGTGAAGGAAAGGCCGGAACTGAAGGTATTGCCGACTTCAACCCTGAAGATATCGAAAGTATCTCTGTATTGAGCGGTCCGTCGGCAGCAGCATTGTATGGTAGTAGTGCAGCAAACGGTGTGATCCTTATCACCACTAAAAAAGGTAAAGAAGGTAAACTGCAACTTTCATTTTCTTCTTCTACCGAATTCAGCAAAGCATACATGACTCCTGAATTCCAAAATACTTACGGTAATAAAAAGGATATGTATGAAAGCTGGGGTGAAAAACTCGCCACTCCTTCTGATTATGACCCTAAAAAAGATTTTTTCAACACAGGAACTAACTTTATCAACTCATTGACCTTAACAACCGGTACTAAACAGAACCAGACGTTTGCTTCTATCTCGTCTACCAACTCTGACGGTATCGTTCCCAACAACTCATACAACCGCTTGAACTTTACGATCCGTAATACTTCAACTTTCCTGAATGACAAGTTACAACTTGATTTAGGAGCATCGTATATCAAGCAAGATGACAAGAATATGGTTTCGCAAGGTCAATACTGGAATCCGGTTATGGCAGCCTACCTCTTTCCACGAGGAGAAAATTTTGAAGAAATCAAAACTTTCGAACGCTTTGACGACAGCCGTAAAATTCCCGTTCAGTACTGGCCGATAGCAGAATCAACTTATGCTTCGCAGAATCCATACTGGACCGCATTCCGTAACGTTTCAACCAACAATAAGAGCCGCTACATGTTCAATGTAGGATTAACTTACAAGATAACCGACTGGATTAATCTGGCTGCACGTTACAGAATGGACGATACTTATGTAAAATTCGAACGTAAGATTTATGCATCTTCCGACCAGGTTTTTGCAGAAGGTACTAAAGGACATTACGAATATAGCAATTACAATGACCGTCAGGAATATGCTGACTTCATGGTAAATATTAATAAGCAGATCAAAGACTTTAATATTTCTGCCAACCTTGGATGGAGTTATTCCAATTATTGGGCATTGGAAAGAGGATATAAAGGAACCTTACTGAAAGTTCCTAACAAATTTGCTGTTTCCAATATCGACCCGTCAAACGGCCGTACTTCAGAAAAAGGCGGTGACAGCCGTATCCGTAACCATGCTATTTTCGGCAACGTCGAACTGGGATGGAAGAGTATGCTTTACTTAACCTTGACCGGACGTAACGACTGGAACTCTCGTCTGGTAAATACCAACGAAGAATCATTCTTCTATCCGTCTATCGGTTTGTCTGGTATTATTTCGGAAATGGTACAGCTTCCTGAATTTATTTCTTATTTGAAAGTACGTGGTTCTTATACAGAAGTTGGTGCTCCAGTTTCTCGTTCTGGATTAACTCCTGGTACAGTAACAACTCCAATCGTCGGAGGTATTCCGTCGCCGACATATATTTATCCATTCACTGACTTTAAAGCTGAACGCACCAAATCTTACGAAGTGGGAGTTAGCTTACGCCTGTGGAACAAATTCAGTGCAGAAGTTACTTACTATAAATCGAATACATACAATCAGACATTCCTGGGAGATTTACCGGAATTCACCGGTTATCAGAAGATTTACCTGCAAGCAGGTAACGTAGAAAATAGAGGTTGGGAAGCTTCTTTCGGCTATAATGATAAGTTTAAAAACGGTCTGGCTGTTTCTTCTACATTTACATTCTCAAAGAATATAAATGAGATTAAGGAGATGGTGAAAGACTATCATACCGATTTGATGGAAGCTCCGATTAACATTCCGGAAGTACTGAAAGACAATGGTCGCGTTATTCTGAAAGAAGGTGGAAGTATTCACGATATTTATGCAAACACTTTCTTCAAGAAAGATAGTCAGGGATATGTTGAAGTAAAAAGTGACGGAACCTTCGGTCTGGAAAGAGGTGAGCCTGTATACTTAGGAAAGACATCTCCAGACTTTAACATGGGATGGAACAATGCCCTGTCATATAAAGGATTTGGATTCAGCTTCTTAATCAACGGACGATTTGGTGGAGTGGTTACTTCTTCTACCGAAGCTATCCTCGACCGTTTCGGTGTATCCAAACGTTCTGCAGAAGCTCGTGACGCCGGAGGTGCTCTGTTCCCAGGACAAGGTCGGGTAGATGCAAAGACATACTACCAAATGATTGGTACAGGAGGTTATGAAACTTCAGGATACTACCTGTACAGCGCAACAAATATCCGCTTGCAAGAAATGACATTCAGTTATACAATGCCAGACAAATGGTTTGCCAATGTACTGAAAGATGTTACCGTTTCTTTCATTGCTAACAATCCATGGATGTTATATTGCAAAGCTCCCTTTGACCCTGAGCTAACACCGTCAACAAGCACTTACGGACAAGGTAATGATTATTTCATGCAACCCAGCGTACGCAGTTTCGGTTTTGGCATTAAATTTAAACTATAAAAACAAACCCTTTGATTATGAAAAAGATAAACCAATATAAATTTATAGCAGGCGTATTTGCAGTGTCACTATTGGCATCATGCAATTACGAAGAAATCAACACCAATCCATTTGAGCTGACCGATGAAGAAGGAGTCATGGACGGAGTTGCTGTAGGTGGTTTAATCACTACTATCGAACGTACAGTATTTCCAGTAGGAACACAGGCAGATGATACTGACATTATCAATCAGTATCAAACAGACTATCACTTATCGGCTGACTGCTGGAGTGGTTTCTTCGGACAGAATAATACATGGGGAGGCGGAAACAGTAACGTTACCTATTTCTTGAATGACAGCTGGATTTCCGGAACTTATAAACGTGCATATACCAACGCACTTGACCCATGGAAAAAGCTGAAAGCTGCAGCCGAGAAAAACAATACTCCTGAAGTATTTGCCTTAGCACAAATCCTGAAAATTTCAGCTTGGCACAAAGCATTGGAATGTTTCGGTCCGATGCCTTATTCACATGCAGCCGATGCTACCATGAATATCCCATTCGATTCCGAGAAAGATATTTATACAGCTATATTTAAAGATCTGACAGAAGCCATTGAAATCCTGACAGAAAAGGCAGAAAATGGTGTAGAGGTTATGAGTGAATATGATGTTGTATATGCTGGTAACTCAACCAAATGGGTAAAATATGCAAATTCTCTGCTACTCCGTCTTGCTATGCGTGTCCGCTACGCCGATGAAGCCTTATCGAAACAATATGTTTCACAGGCATTGAACCATTCCATTGGTGTCATGACTGCCAAAGACGATGAAGCACAGATGAGTACAGGAGCCGGATACACATTCCGAAACAACATCTATTGGTTGTCTGAACAATATGATGAATCTCGCATGGGTTCGTCTATGTTCTCTTACTTAATGGGATATGAAGACCCTCGATTAAGTGCTTACTTCTTGCCAGTAGACTCTAAAAGTACACAAGGAAAAGAAGCGTTCGATGGGAAACAGTATCAGGCAGTTCCTGCAGGACATCTATATGGAAAGAATGACGAATATAAGATGTTTTCTAAACCTAACATACAAGCAGCTACACCAACTTACTGGTTACGTGCTTCCGAAGTCTACTTCCTGCGAGCTGAAGCTGCTTTAGTATGGGGCGGTGAATTTGGAAATGCAGAAGACTTGTATAAGCAAGGTATTGAAATGTCTTTCCAGGAAAACGGAATCAGCTCAGCCGTAGATGCTTACATGAATTCTGGTAAAACCCCGATCAAGCATGAAGTTGGTGGAAGTTATTCTTGTAGTTTTGCTGCTCCTTGCACCACAACCGTAAAATTTGAAGGTAATACGGAACAGAAACTCGAAAAAATCATGATCCAGAAATGGATTGCTCTTTTCCCTAACGGACAAGAAGCCTGGACAGAATGGAGAAGAACCGGATATCCTAAACTGAACCCTGTTATGGCAAACAGAGGTAGCAGCCAAGGAGTTACAACAGAAGGAGGCATTCGCCGAATGATTTATCCTATCAGTTTCTACCAAACAGCTGACGGACAGAAGATTTATAACGAAGCCGTTAAAATGCTAAGCAACGGACAGGACTTACCTAGTACACACTTGTGGTGGGACTGCAAATAATAACCGAATAATTAATACAGTAAAGACATGAAAACACTAAAAAAATTATTATACATCATACCTTTATTGGGAGCAATGATAACCTCTTGTACCGATGTAGAAAACATAGAAGTAGAACACATCGGCGGGTATAACACTTTAGGAGACAGTGAATATTACGCTAACTTACGTGCCTATAAGGAAACAGCTAAGAACTACGGACGTCCGGTTGCTTTCGGCTGGTTCTCAAACTGGGCTCCTTCAGGTGTAATGAGAAAAGGTTACTTATCTTCAGTACCCGACAGTATGGATATTATCTCCATGTGGAGTGGTGCTCCGGGAAGATATGAAATCACTGAAGCACAGAAGGCAGACAAAGAATTTGCACAGAAAGTAAAAGGAATCAAACTGCTGGAAGTTAGCTTACTTTCTCACCTGGGAAAAGGCAGAACTCCTGAATATATCTACGATGAGATTGAAAAACAGGCAGCCGAAGAAGGATGGTCTGATTCAGAACTTGCAGCAGCAAAAAAATATGCACGCTGGGATTTCTGGGGGTTCAAATCGCACAATTTCGATAATACGGAAGAATTGAATCAAGCCTTGGCCAAATACGCTAAAGCACTTTGTGATTCACTTTTTGTCAGTGAATGGGACGGCTTTGATATCGACTGGGAACCGGGAGCTGGTTTTAGTGATTCAGACGGAACGCTGAATAACACAACAATCCAGGTACTGGTTAAAGAAATGGGCAAATATATTGGTCCGAAAAGTGACCCAGAAGGCAAAGGACACAAGTTATTATGTATCGATGGTTATATCAACTATTTTTCTGAAGAAATGGAAGAATATGTAGATTACTGGATTACTCAATCGTATGGTCATGGAACACCAGATTATACAAGTCCCGGTAACATCCCGGAAAAACTAATTATCACAGAAAACTTTGAATCTTTCGCTACTTCAGGTGGAAAATTACTTCAACAAGCAGCTTGGATGCCAGCCGAAGGGTACAAAGGAGGAGTTGGTGCCTATCGTTTTGACAATGACTATGACAATACCCCCGATTATAAATGGATGCGTCAGGCAATTCAAATCAATCAACAGGTATTCAACGAATGGAAAGCCAATCAAGGGAAAAAATAATACGAATCATGAAATTCTAAAGATATGAAACAACTATTAAAATATTTGGCGTTTTGCACCATAGCTGTATTGCTGAACAGTTGCAATGACAGTGAAAGCGACCTGCTGGAAGCAAAAGTTTACTTCGAAAGCAAAGAACATACTATTGAAGTTCTAGATGATAAACCTATCATTTATGAATTACAATCCAGAGTTTCTTCTGCATGCTCCTCTCCTGTTGAAGTATGCTATAGCATTGCAGGACAGAATGTAGTAAACGAATATAATAAGAAATACGGGACTAACTATGAAATGCTTAATGCGTCTAATGTGAAATTAGGAAGTAATACAACAAGCATACCTAGTGGAACAATTTACTCAGAAAAAGTACCTATAGAATTTTCAAATCTAGGAAATATAGAAGAAGGTAAATCTTATCTGCTCCCTGTATGTATTCAATCTTCATCCATCCCTGCTATTGCGGGAACTGACATTCTTTACTTTGTCATAACCAAGCCCGTACAGATTAAGAAAGCTGCTCAGTTCCAAAGTAATCACATTAAGATTCCTTTGGCTAGTGGAACAATATATAAGTCTGTAACTTATGAAGCACTTATCTATATTAATCAACTGCTGAGCAATAATACCATTATGGGTAATGAAGGAATTTTGATTCTTCGTATTGGTGACACAGCTTTACCAGATGGTCATAATGACTGGATTCAGATTGCAGGAACCAAACAGTATCATTCTACTCAAGCATTTGAAACAAGTAAATGGTACCACGTAGCATTCACTTATGATCAGCCTTCTGGTAAAACAGTTCTTTACATCAATGGTAGTAAAGCTGCTGAATCTACATGGGATACCCCAAGTTTCGACTTAGCTTCAGAAGGAGCAGGAGGATTCTTTGTCGGTAAAGTTGCCGGATTTAAGTGGGGTGAACGTCCATTCTATGGTTACATGAGTGAAGTAAGACTTTGGAATGTTGCACGCACAGAAAACCAAATTAAACAAAACATGCTGAACGTTGATCCAAATTCAGACGGTCTGGCAGCTTACTATAAGCTCAATGGAACTGATCAGTTTGAATCAGGAGGAACATGTTATGTAAAAGATGCATCACCTAATGGTATGGATGGTCTGGCAAACGGAGGAGGAAGTGCATTAAATATTATTGATCTGGAAACTCCAATAGCTATAAAATAAAAAATTACAATTCTTCATATCCTTTACTTAAGGATAAAGGAGTAAAGCAATGAAGAAAAATGCCTGCTTTTTTAACAGATTTGCTAAATATATTTGCAAGTTTGTGTAAAATCCGCCTGTATCCGCAGAGTTTGCGCATACAGGCGGTTCTTTTTTACGTTGATTCCTTACCTAATGTTGCCTCTCTGTTTACGCAAGGACATAAAAAAAGCAGTTACAAGATCGTAACTGCTTGACTTTCTTCGTGGACCAGCCAGGGCTTGAACCTGGGACCTCCAGATTATGAGTCTGTTGCTCTAACCAACTGAGCTACAAGTCCGATATTAAGGTAATCCCTTAAATCCGAGTGCAAAAGTAATAGATTAGCTTGAAACTTGCAACATTTAAGAGGATTTTTTTATAAAAAAAACAAATATATATAGGCATATCAATATATATTGTATTTTTGTGCTACTTAATCAATTAATAACTAGGCATTATGTCACAAAACACAAATGAATCTCATTTGACCGGACTTACCGACCAGGAAGTCATTGCGAGCCGTGAAAAAAATGGAGTAAACCTATTAACTCCTCCCAAACGTCCTTCCATATGGAAACTTTATTTGGAGAAATTTCAGGATCCTGTTATCCGAGTATTATTAGTTGCAGCAGTTTTTTCACTTATCATTTCAATTATTGAGAATGAATATGCTGAAACAATTGGTATATTTTTTGCTATTTTTCTGGCAACTGGAATTGGATTCTATTTTGAATACGATGCCAATAAAAAATTTGATTTGCTGAATGCCGTGGGCGAAGAAACTCCCGTAACAGTAATTCGTAATGGAAAGATAAAGGAAATACCGCGTAAAGATATTGTTGTAGGAGATATCGTCATCCTAAATACCGGAGAAGAAGTTCCTGCCGATGGAATGTTGGTAGAAGCTGTTTCTTTGCAAGTCAACGAATCGACACTGACCGGAGAGTTAATGGTAAATAAAACCACCGATGAAGCCCACTTTGACGAAGAAGCAACATACCCCTCGAATTCTGTAATGCGTGGTACGACCATTACAGACGGACATGGTATCATGCGCGTAGAACGTGTTGGAGATGCTACAGAAATCGGTAAAGTAGCCCGTCAGTCTACAGAACAAAGTCAGGAACAAACACCACTGAATATTCAGCTTACCAAATTAGCAAACCTTATAGGTAAAGCAGGGTTTACAATCGCAGCACTGACCTTTATCATATTCACCAGCAAAGATTTATACCAGTATCTCACGGTAACAGAAGTTACTGACTGGCATCAATGGCTAGAAATAGCACGTATTGTCCTGAAATATTTCATGATGGCTGTCACTTTGATTGTTGTAGCTGTCCCAGAAGGATTGCCGATGAGTGTGACGCTCAGCCTTGCCCTCAACATGCGACGTATGCTGAAAACGAACAACTTAGTACGAAAAATGCATGCTTGTGAAACAATGGGTGCTATCACTGTTATCTGCACAGATAAGACAGGAACTCTTACACAAAATCTGATGCAAGTATACGAGGCACAGGTCGATGAAAGCCAGCCTGAGCTGATAGCGGAAGGAATAGCTGCCAACTCTACTGCATTCCTTGAAGAAAAGGTGGAAGGAGAAAAACCTTCGGGCGTAGGAAACCCTACCGAAATAGCTCTCTTACTCTGGTTAAATGGTAAAGGACAGAACTACATGAAACTGCGTGAAGAGGCTAAAGTCATTAACCAATTGACCTTTTCTACGGAACGCAAGTACATGGCTACATTAGTAGATTCGCCGATTCAGAAAAAACGGATACTCTACATCAAAGGTGCCCCAGAGATTGTAATGGGCAAATGTAACCTGGATAAAGCTCAGATTGATAAGTATAACGAACAGTTGCTGGCTTACCAGAATAAAGCTATGCGTACACTTGGTATAGCTTATAAAGTTATTCCGGAAAACGCTTCTGACGACTGTGCAGAACTAGTCGGCGAAGGCGGTATGACTTTCTTGGGAATCTTTGCAATCAGCGACCCGATTCGCCCAGACGTACCCGATGCTGTAAAAAAATGCCAGTCCGCTGGTATTGGAGTAAAGATTGTAACAGGAGATACTCCGGGAACAGCTACAGAAATTGCACGCCAAATTGGTCTTTGGCAACCTGAAGATACAGAGCGCAACCGTATTACCGGAGTTGAATTTGCTGCATTAAGCGATGAAGAAGCCCTTGAACGCGTACTCGATCTGAAAGTAATGAGTCGCGCACGTCCTATGGATAAGCAGCGTTTAGTACAGTTGTTACAACAAAAAGGAGCTGTCGTAGCAGTAACAGGAGATGGAACCAACGATGCTCCTGCATTAAATCACGCACAAGTAGGATTGTCAATGGGTACAGGAACATCTGTAGCAAAAGAAGCCAGTGACATCACATTGCTGGATGATTCATTCCACAGCATTGCAACTGCTGTAATGTGGGGACGTTCACTGTATAAAAATATCCAGCGCTTTATCGTATTCCAGCTTACAATCAATGTTGTTGCATTATTAAGTGTATTGCTGGGTGCATTCTTCGGAACAGCCTTGCCACTTACCGTAACGCAAATGCTTTGGGTAAACCTGATTATGGATACATTCGCAGCTATGGCTCTTGCTTCCATCTCACCAAGTATGGATGTAATGAACGAAAAGCCTCGCCGTCGCACAGATTTCATCATCACCCCTGCTATGCGTAATAATATCTTTGGTGTAGGCTTAGGCTTCCTTGCTATTCTGATGGGATTACTGGTCTATTTCAAAAATCTCCCAGGTGGAATGGACACACATCATCTGACAGTCTTTTTCACCATCTTTGTGATGTTGCAGTTCTGGAACCTGTTCAATGCAAGTGTATTCGGCACTAGCCATTCTATCTTCAAGGATGCCAGCCATGCTTTAGGAATGCTAAGTGTCGCTATCATTATTCTTGTAGGCCAGATACTTATCGTCAGCTTTGGCGGTAAAGTATTCCGTACTGAGCCTCTTCCTTTAAACGAATGGCTGTATATCATCGGAGGTACATCATTTGTTTTATGGATAGGGGAAATATGGAGAGGGATCAAACGCCTGGGAAACAAATAAATCGATGTCACAAACATTGGTTATAAAATGAATAAGCAAATAAAAAATATCATCTTCGACTGGGGAGGCGTATTGATAGACCTGAATCTAGAAGGGTGTATCAGCGCCTTCGAACAGGCGGGAGCGGTCAATGTACGCAATCTGCTGACAGGAACTAATGAGCTGGGCTTTTTCCGCGATTACGAATGTGGAAATATAAGTACCCCTGAATTTCGTGCAGCCATACGTAAGTACATCAGCCAACCGCTTACCGATGAGGAAATTGATCGGATGTGGAATATGGAACTGCTTACAATACCTGAAGAGAAGCTCCATCTGCTTGCTGAATTAAGCAAAAGCTACCGGCTATTCTTATTGAGCAATACAAATGAACTTCATTGGGAATATGGTTCCAGACAAGCTTTCTGCCATAACGGGAAGGACTATAAAACATATTTTGAACGTATTTTCCTCTCATATCGTATGCATCTGTCGAAACCTGACCCCGCGATATTCCAAGTTGCCTTACAAGAAGCAGAGCTTCAGCCGGAAGAAACTCTGTTTATTGATGATGCGGAAGTCAATTGTCAGGCAGCTGCCTCAACAGGTATACAGGTAGCCCACTACACACCAGGAACTGATCTTGGCGATTTATTTAAATAAAATCCTACATGAAAATCATAACAGACGAGATTAAGCAGACACTTTTACCTTGCGTAGCAACTATAGGTTGTTTCGACGGACTACACCGCGGCCATCGTTTCCTCATCAAACAGGTTTGCAAAGAAGCCCGGCAAAGAAACTTCCACAGTGCTCTCATAACCTTTCCGGTACATCCACGTCAGGTTATGCAAAGTAGTTACCGTCCTCAATGGCTTACTTGTCTGCCACAAAAGACAGCTCTCATCCAGCAAACGGAAGCAGATTACTGCATCATGCTACCATTTACCAAAGAACTGTCTCTGCTTTCCGCACGTGAGTTCATGCAATTACTCCGAGAACGTTTTAATGTCCGTGTTTTGGTTATTGGTTATGACCATCGCTTCGGGCACAACCGCTGCGAAGGTTTCGATGATTATTGCCAATATGGAAAGGAATTGGGTATAGAAGTAATTCGCGCACAAGCATTGATAGAAGATGGAGTGTCTATCAGTTCGTCTGTCATACGCAAGGTTTTAAAAGACGGTGATATACAACATGCAAATCATTATTTAGGCTATCACTATTACCTGGATGGAACTGTTGTGGACGGATATAAAGTAGGACGCAAGTTAGGCTTTCCTACAGCCAATCTTCTCCCCTCCTGCCCCGACAAACTAATTCCCAAAGAAGGAGTATATGCTGTATATGCGTATATTGACGAAGTACGTTATGCCGGCATGCTGAATATCGGTCATCGTCCAACAGTTGACAATGGATCCAACCTAAGTATTGAAGTTCATATACTCAATTTTTCAGGCGATATTTATAATCATCATATGCGGATAGAGTTTTTCGAATTTATCCGTCAAGAACAAAAATTTGATAGTCTGGAAAAACTGATTGCCCAACTGAATACTGACCGTGAAACAGTATCCCGCTTGCTACTGCACAGTTAAGGAATAAGTAATTTGAGTTCTGTCCTTTTTTTAAGTTCAGAACTCAAACTTAAATTATTTTCCATTTTCTCGGTTTCGGTAATCCTTAGGTGAGTATCCATATTGTTTAAGGAACTCACGATAAAAATACGATTTATTAGAGAATCCACAGCGAAACATGATTTCACTCACAGTTAATTGAGTTGTCCGTAATAATTTAGCTGCATGTTCTAACCGAATACTTCGTATAAATTCTCCAGGAGTTTTATCTAGAATTTCCTTAAACTTACGATACAAAGAAGCCTTGCTCATTCCCAATCTTTCAGCCACCCAAACTGGATTCAATTCTTCTTCATCTATATGCTCTGCAACTAGACCTGAAACATCTTCCAAAAACTTCTCATCATCAGGATGTAATTCTCGTCCATCTTTTATTTTAACAGCAGAAAGACTTGAATTAAAATAATCCTTCAGAGCTTGCTGGCGAGATAGCAAATTCTCTACAGTAGAAATCACTTGTAAAGGGTGAAAAGGTTTAGTCAAGTAAACATCTGCTCCATAATTGCAAGCTTTCACTTGATCTTCAACAGTAGCTTTCCCCGACACGACAACTATAGGTATATAACTTGTATGAGGATCAGCCTTTAGAGTACGAATAAACGTCAATCCATCCATCGGCTCCATAATCATATCTGTTAAAATAATATCAGGATGATTCTGTCTTACTTTCATCAGGGCTTCCTTTCCGTTAGAAGCTTCCTCAAGTATATAGTCCTTTAATATATCGTACAACAAATGACGTAAGTATTCATCATCTTCAACAATTAGCACAGTTGGTGTCTGAGTATAAGACACTTCATTATCCTCCTCTTGATGAGGAGAATGAACCTCCACCGTCTTACAGGTCAAAATAGATGCCTTATCCGCCCCAAGAGGGGGAATAAATACCTCAAATTCCACATACTTACCTAAAACACTATTAACCTTTATTGTTCCTTCCAATATTTCTACTAACTGTTTGGTTAGATTTAACCCAATGCCATTACTTACAGAATTCTCTAGATATGGAGCATCAAAGATCTTATAACGATCAAATATAGCAGCCATCTGTTTATCAGTCAGACCTTTTCCCGAATTCCGAATAGTAAAATTTAAAGAAGAATCTTCCTTCTGTACTGCATAAATTTGTATAACTCCCAAGCGTGGAGTATACTTAAAGGCATTAGAAAGTAGGTTAAATAAAATTTTCTCCAAAGAATTACGATCAGAATACAAACTCAAAGAGCAACGATTTTCAACATGGATAGTTATCTTGTTTTCCCTTAGAATATCGACATAATTACTTATAACAGAATCTATCAATTCTTTAATATCAATCTGCTCTGGACAAATATCAAGGTTTCTAGCGCCAGCCTTACGAAAATCCATCAATTCCCGAATAAGCCGCTGCATTCTTTCCGCATTATCCTTAATAATGTTCAAATATTTCCTTGAGTCATCAGACAAGTCCTTTTTTTCTAATAAATATTGTACAGGTGTATAGATCAATGTTAGCGGCGTAAAGAACTCATGGGCTACATTAGTAAAGAAATTCAATTTCGATTCATATATTTTCTGCTCATGTGCTGTTTCTACACGAGCTATCAAAATTTGCTTACTCAAACGAATACGTCCCACTATAATCCGCTTGGTTATATAAATAGTTATAATACATATTACAGCATAAACAAGCAAAGCAGGAGTTTTAAGCCACCAAGGATAACCTACTTTGACAGTCAACTGATAAACATTGGTTCCCCATACCTTATCACCATTTGTAGTTTTCACTTCCAAATGATATACTCCTGGCTGAAGTTGACCAAAACTAAGATTCGGATTATTCCCCATATAAATCCAATTGGGAGAACGGTCACAAAAGCGATAGGCATATTCACAATTCCCATTTTTTATAAAATCTTTTGTTAGAAAGGTTAACGTAAAAGCCTTCTCTTCGTAATCCAATCGTAAAATACCATCCTTGATACGAGAATTTACATCCTGTGGCGTATTGAAAATCTTTATACTCTCCAAAACCAACAAAGGATTAAAGTCACGCAAATGAATATTATCCGGAGTAAAATAACTAAATCCATTTACTCCTCCAAAATACAACTGATTATTGCCGTCACTAAAATAAGCACCATCTGCAAACTCATCATTATGTAATCCGTCATTAAAAGTATAGTCTTCTATCTTATTTGTATTAACCTCTAAATGAATCAGCCCCTGAGTGGTACCTGCCCAAATATTTCCTTGTTTATCCTTCAAAATACCATGAACAGTTTTGTTTACCAATTGTTCAGCATATTGTGTAACAAATGGATTATTACCAACACTCAGTTTATTTAATCCATAACTTGTTCCAATCCATATTTCATTCCGATCTTGTGACAAACATAGTACATCATTATTTGTCAAATGAATATTGGAATAAAGTTCTTCCAAGGGTTGTATTTTATCTTCAATAATATCCACCCGATTGAGTCCACCACCTCGTGTACCGAACCAAACATAGCGTCCAGAGGTATCGGCCGCTATAGCATAAACAATATCATTATTCAACGGATTATTCGTATTAGATGATATATATTGTTTAAGCCCCAGTACTTTATATCCTCCATTTTCTTTCCGGATATTTATCCGTATCAATCCATATCCTGATGTTCCTACCCATAACAATGAATCATTATTTGTAAAGTATAAGCTATAAACAGAACGGAAATAAGGATATTTAGCCGGAATATCCAACATTTTCACTTCCTTCTTTCCTATTTGGAGAACCCCTATCCCTTTACCTTCCGTCCCAATAAAAATATCACCATATTGATTTTTCTTTAATGCATAAACAGACATGGAAGGTAAACCATTACTCTCGTCAAGGAAATTTAGCAGTAATTTTTTCTGTACATCAAACAATTTTATTCCACTTCCTTTAGTACCTACTATAATATTCCCTTTGCCATCTTCACAAAAACAGCGTACGGGATTTTCTGTCACAACCCTATGAAACAAAGACTGATAAGGTAACAACTGCATAATACCTTGTCCATCGGTTCCTATCCACCAAATATCTTGACTACCAAGATATAAAGTAACAACAGAAGTCTGTTCTGTAACTTCTTTTAGTGTAGAACAATTCATAGTAGACAAATCATAGATTTTACATCCTCCTTCGATAAATCCGACAACCAATGACTTGCCTGTAATAACAACATCCGAAATTTTTTTATTTGTATCGATATCAATAGAATAAAGCTGATGTAAACGGGAATCAAATACAACAATTTTACTTTTACTCGCTGTAATTAAATATTTATCAGAAAGAATTATTTTTTGTATTCGCTCTTTTTGGTGCAACTCCAACCAATCCAATTTTCCTGAAATAAGTTCATTTGAATTGCGTAAATATCTGGCATATCCTTCTGTAGATAGAAAGACTACATGTCCTTCCTTATCAATTAAAAAATCTATATAACTTTTATCAAGATCAACTTTCAATAAACAAAACTGATCCTTAGTATCATCATAAATAAATATGCCATACCCTTTCACCCAACAAAAAAGCTTTCCCTCTGGAGATTGAGCAAGAACATAAGAATTTTCTTGCCGAGGTATTTTATTACCTAAATAATAACGTGTAAACTTTTTAGATTCTCTATCAAATTTATTTACGCCATTATCCGTAGCAATCCACAAAAAATTTCTATGCTCTATTATTTGTCGAATAATATTATTACTTATAGACGTTGAATCATTTTTACTATATCTGAATGAAAGTATACTCCTGCCATTATATGCATTTAGTCCGTCCCAGGTCCCAACCCAAATAACATTTTCAGAATCTTCTAATATACAGTTTACAGAATTATTAGTTAAACCATTTATATTAGAAATAAATTCTTTCACATAAATTCCATATATATTTGCTGGCACCCCGATAACCAAACAAAATACAAAATATTTGATAAATATAACAACCTTTCTCATGAAGATAAATCAAACAACAATAACTTATAAAACAAAGATAAGGATTTCTTAGTTCCATTTTTCAATGATTTGTAGCAAAATAATAAAGAATATTCTGGACGAAATAAAAGTTTTAATCTCTTCATCGCCCAGAATGATTAGATTCAACTATACACTCTTAAATAAATATTACCTTCCTGCTGATAATACAGACTTAGCATAACCCGGATCTTGTACAGGCAAACGCATTCCAGCAACCTCTAATGCACGAAGAACAAACACATTCCAGGAAAACACACGAGTACTAGGCCACCAGCAGCCCGGTATTGTAACATCAAATGGCAAAAATTCGTGACTAAACGGTTCGTCTGGATGAAGATTGATTTCTACCGCTAAACGTTTTTTTATTCTCATTTCAGCGTCTTTCCATCCATGTTTCAATCCAGCAACATAGCCACAAATCTCTTCACGTAACCAACTTCCTGCATTATAATAGACCCCATTATCCCAAAACATATTGGGAGAAAAGGGCTTATTTTCTTGAGTAAAATAAATATCTCCAACATGAGATATTATTGGAGAATATCCATTTCTATACGGTATTCTATTTAAGGTATTAATAACCATTTCCGAAGTCAATATTGGTCTATTGAATAGCCACCATGAAACAAATTCTGGAAGTAAAGAATTAAATGTTATTGAATAAGGATATTTTCTATTATCAACCAAATATCCTCGCTTATTATCGTAAAAATTTCTATATTCTTGATTTGTTTTTTCTATATAATCCTGAGTAACAGGCATTCCTAATTCCTTGGCAACCTGCATTGTTACGGCAAACATCCCTTGATTAACGGCTAAATCGGTCGTCTTATCAGGATAATCTACAACATCATTTTGTCCTAAGACAAATTCAGCAGCACAAATGCCATCACCATCGGGATCATATTCGTTCATACAAAATTCAAATGCCTTTTTTATTTTATCCATTGGTATAGGAGTTCCATAAAGCTTGTGATTAACCCAAGCATACCATAGAAACTCTAAAGTTGCTTCATTACCTTTTACTTCTCGACTACCCATAGAAGGAGTAATAATTGTTCCTATAGCTCCACGTTCATCTTGTGTAGAAGCCCAAGCATTAAAAATTTCTTCTGATGCCTCTTTATCATATACTCCCATAAGACTCCAGAAAGAATCACGGTTATACATATCAGGAGCATAATTAATACTTGGAACATTCAATGGAGCAAAGTTATAACGACTTGTTATCCACATCAGCATTTGATAACAAGCATATACACATTTTTCTTCAGTAGTTCCTACAAAATTCAGTCCTTCGGCTAAATATATCTGAGAAGCCAAACGTAAATCATGTAAAGTTGCCTGTGACGGATTTACAAAAATAAATACTTTTTTCACCGATTTTTTACCCTGCTCCAAACGATGATAAGCATAGTTATGAGCATCTGAACGTATAACTTCTAAATCCTTTATTAACAATGAAGAACTACTATCATTCAAGCCAGAGGCAGCTATCAGAAGATAAATTGGTTTATCTTCTGTATTAGCAATAAAAACGGTTTCTTCTTGCTCAACCCACTCAGACTGAAGAGATGGAATATCTGATTGGTAATGCAATCCTATTATATCTTTATTTTCAATTCCTTCTCCCTTAAAGAGTCTGATTGTAATAGGATTGTTCGAACGATGCTTAAAACGAATAGTATAAAATCCATCTGTCAAATAATAAGGTATACGAACTCCAGAAACCTCCTTACCTCTTTTTTCTATTTTATAAATATTACCATGTTTTTTTACATAGCCATTGTGATATGTTTTCCATGTTGTCACGTTTGGAATCGGATATAAACATGTGTCAACAGGATGATTAAAATCTGAAACTTCTCCAAAAGTATATTTTACAAAATTATTCTGTCTTAAACGTTCGTCTTTATTGGAAATACGAATAAGATTTGCATCACAAATCTCCCTTATTGCTCTAAAACCAATTTCTCCTTGTTTAGAAGGACGACGGCGAATATTACGAGTCCATAAATTTCGATTACCAGCATCTGTCAACAGCCCAATAGCTAAAGTATCATTCAATATATATCCTGCAGCTGGATAAGTTTCATGAACAGTTCCACCCATGTTCATATTATCATCAAAACTCCAATATGAACTCGGACTACATTCTGGAACGATAGAAGTTCCCAATGAATAAAATAACAGTGAAAGATTATTTTGCTGTAATTCAATCTGTTTACTAACTACATTCTTATTCACTATTTCATAGATAACATTCACAGATAAATCTGTTTCCAATCTTTTTAAATAAACCTGCCCTGAAAGTATAATCTTCCCATTTTCTTTTTTTACTTGAGTAGCTTTCCATCCTTGCAACATTTCTCTCACAGCATAATCTTCATTATCAAAATAGGCCTCTAACTCACCGCTTCGGCTTTGGTCAGAAATCAACTGTTTCCCCCAATAGATATTAACATAGTATCCATCTTGGTCATTCCCTAGCACACGAAGTCCTATTTCATTCGCAAACATCTGTACATTAAAGAGAATCAAACAAAAAATGAAGCCAATAATTCGTTTATTCATAGTATTAATATTTATTATATTGAATAATAGTCTTAAAAAAACGAGGGCGCATCTATCTAGATACACCCTCATAGAACTCTATAGCCTACACCAGGTTAATATCCCGGATTCTGTGTCAAAATATTATTTGTTTTATCTCTTTCCCCTTGAGGTATCGGTAAAAGATAATCCCTTCCATCATCAAAATTGCGCCCTTTTGATGTATTATATTTCTCGGCATAAGCACGCATTACCTCTCCAAAACGTTTCTGACGTATCAAATCATCACGTCTCCAACCTTCCATAGCCAATTCACAACGACGTTCATGCCAAATAATTTCTCTCAATTGGGTCTTATCTGTTACATCTATATCCTTTAAAGTATTCTCTGTTACGACTGGAATATACGCTTGTTTCACTCTTCTCGGATCTTGTGCAGGAGTTTGTCTTGCTCTAGTTCTTACCTTATTCAAATAAATCAAAGCTTCACCCGATTTATTATTTTCATTTAAGGCTTCTGCATACAATAGTAAAACATCCGAATAACGAATCATACGAATATTATAACTAATCATCCAATTATCAAAACCAACTTTATCTTTAGTCGGTACAGTCATTTTATAATCATGGAAACCTGTTTCTGAATCAGAATTATTCTGAGGATTCTCATCACCTACATATTGATCGCCTGTTTGTGTAAACACATATGTAATACGAGGGTCATCAGGATCGAAAGCATCATACAAATCCTTTGTCGGAACATGAAATCCATATCCATCATACCCAATTGAAGTACGACTTGTAAAAAAATGAGGGACATTTGTACCTGTTCCAATATTTTTATCATATACTTTATTAGGAAGTTCAAAAATTGATTCTGAGCTGTTTTCATATTCAGGGAACCAGTTCCATCCATAATTATCTAACAATTCATAATCCTTATCAACTTCTACTATATCATGCAAAACAGTTTCTGCTGCTACAAAATCACCACGAAACATATATGTTTTAGCAAGCATCGTTTTTGCAAAACCTCTTGTTACACGATAGGCATCAGACTCTGCATATTCATTTTTTGCTGGCAAATCTGAAGCATCTTCCAAATCCTGTATAATCTGAGTATATACTTCCTCTGATGAAGAGCGAGGAATAGTTAAAACTTCTGACGGGAGTTTTGGCTCAGTAATAAGAGGCACATCACCAAAACTTGTTACAAGACAATAATAGCCAAACGCTCTCAGAGCCTTTGCTTCCAGTGCATAGCGGGCAAGCAATTCCTTATCTCCCTGTGCTTTAGGTGCATAATAGATTACATCATTGCAACGATTTACCAAACGATAAAGAATCTCCCAACGACGTCCAACTTCTCCATTAGTGGTATATACTGTAAAATCAGAAAGATCACGTACTTCCGAACGGTCACCATCACCATTTCCCCCTTTTAATGCATCATCAGTACTACAATCTCCAATAAAATAATGATTCAGCGCATATTCATTCCAAGTTGTACGCAATTGCAAATAGGCTCCTGTTAAAGCTTGTTCTATCTCTATATCATTCTGATAATAGCTTTCACTGGTAGTTTTTCCATAACTAGGTTCGTCTAAAGAGCAGCTATTTAAATATGCCCCGACAAACAAACATGACAATATAAATAGACTTTTTTTCATATAGATTTCCTTTTTTAGAACTGTAAATTAACTCCAAAAGTAAAAGAGCGGGCAGCTGGATAACGTGTATTATCTACTCCCATATCCAACGGATTATCTACTCCAATTTCAGGATCAAGTCCACTATATCCTGTTAATGTAAATACATTTTGTCCACTCAAATACAATCTACAACTAGAAAATAATTTCGTTTTCTGACAGATATAGGCAGGTAAAGTATAGCCAATCTGTAAATTCTGCAAACGTAAATACGAACCATCTTCCACATAAAAAGAAGAAGCACGGTAATTATTATTCGAATCAGCATTGGTTATTCGAGGATATTTAGCATCAATGTCCCCTTCCTGTCTCCATGCATCTGTATAAGCCTCAGCCAACGCATTTTGATTTCCGGCTGTTGCTAACGTTCCTTTTGATGTATTCCATATATCATTACCGATTGTTCCTTGGAAAGCCATACTTACATCAAAGTTCTTATAATTAAATCCTAAATTAAAGCCATAAATTAAATCGGGGTTCGGATCACCAATAAAAGTACGGTCATCATCATCATTTAATTCTCCTTCACCACCCAATTTAGCAAACTTAAAGTCACCAGGTTTTGCATTCGGCTGAATCTTAGTTCCATTTTTATCAACATAATTATCTATCTCTTCTTGAGATTGGAAAATACCAATTTGTTTATATCCCCAAAAACGTCCAATCGGACCTCCTACATAAGTACGAGAATTACTACCACTCAAATATTCTGAAGTCAATGCTGTAACCGTTGTTTTATAAGTAGACATATTCAAACCGACATTATAATGGAAATCCTTACCTATCTGATTACGATAATTTAAAACCAATTCAAAACCTGTATTTTTCAGATCACCAGCATTGAAGAATGGACTATTAGCAAATCCTCCAAAGGAAGGAACAGGCATTTCCAACAACATATCACTCGTTTTCTTAACATAGAAATCCATACTAACATCCAAACTATTACGGAAGAAAGCTAAATCAACCCCCACATTAGTTTGCTGGCTGGTTTCCCATTTAATCTCAGAGTTTCCTGTATAAGTAGGAATATATCCTTGTGAATATGAATTACCGAAGTACCATTGCATTTCATTATTTGTTCCAATTAAAGTATACGGAGCATCACGATTAATGCGTTGATTTCCATTCTGTCCCCAACCTAAACGTAATTTAAAATTAGATATTACATTATCTATATTTAAATTCTTAAAGAACTGTTCATTGTTAATTCTCCATCCTAAAGAAACAGAAGGGAAATATCCCCAACGATTACCTTTAGCAAAACGTGAAGAGCCATCTGCACGAAAATTAATTGTAGCTAAATAACGGTCATCATACGAATAGTTGATACGTCCCAAATAGGAAAGCATTGCAGAAGTTTCTTTTCCTCCAGATGTCTGATCACCTACTGTTTGTGCATCCAGAACATGGTATATTTCATCATTTCCTAAAGCACCACGTTTAAACGCATTAATTCCTTCCGAAGTATTCTTTTCATAAGTCATCGCTACCATAGCATCCAAAGTACTTCTTCCAAAAGACGTATTATAATTCAAACGTTGTTCCACGGAATAATTAGAGACAACAGAACTATTATTTGTCAGTTGTGTTTCTGTTAAATACTTTCCAGAAGTTGTGGTCAGATTATCTTCAGAAAAAGTTGATTCATAAGCTGGATTAAAATTCTTAAAGACATCATGATTACGTTCAAAACTATATTGTACACGATAACTTAAACCTTTCAATAATTTAACCTGAGCAAAAACATTTCCAAAAAGATTGAGTTTATCATTGTAACGGTCAGGTAACTCTAATAATGCTACAGGATTAGGATCAAATGACCATTCTGTTGGTGCATATTTATTATACTCATAGTTAGAAGAAGAAGGATCAACCAATGGATTTATGACAGGAGTAAACGGATCCGCCTTTAAAATAAGATCAAATGAAGATAAAGCCCCCGTATCACGTTGTCTGATTTTAGCTCCATTCAAAGTTGCACCAACCGTAATATAATCATTGATATCGTATTCCTGATTTAATCTTAGAGAAAGACGATTAAACTCAGTAGTAATGATAGATCCTTCATCTCCTATATATCCAAGGCTAATAGATGTCCTCGATTTATCGGTTCCTTTACGAATACTAACGTTATAATTCTGAGTAAAAGCAGTACGAGTCACCTCATCCCACCAATTAGTATCATAACCTTTCTTATATTGATTAGTAAACTTTTCTTTTTTCTCCGTAGTAAAAGTCGGATCCTCTTTATAGGCCTCCATGATAAAATTATAGAATTGTTCACTATTCATCATATCAAGAGCCTTATAACTATTCTTGATACCTACATAAGCATCAAGAGTTACAGTTGTTTCACCTTTTACACCACCTTTTGTCGTAACCAGGATTACACCATTCGATCCACGTGAACCGTATATTGCACAGGCAGAAGCATCCTTTAAAACTTCTATACGCTCAATATCAGCAGGGTTTAAACTACTAATATTATCCATAAATTGACCATCTACCACATAAAGCGGATTATTATCATTTACTGTTCCCAAACCACGTACACGAACTACAGCATCTGCTCCCGGTTGCCCTGAGCTAGCAGCTACAAATACACCGGCAGCCTTACCTGTAAGTAATTCAGACGCATTAGATACAGCATAGTTTTTAATATCCTTACTGCTAATAGAAGCCAAAGAACCCGTCAAATCACTTTTTTTCTGAGTACCATAACCAATTACTACAACTTCGTCCAATTGTTCGTTATCTGATGCTAATTTTACATCATATACGCCACTTTTTACGATTGTCAGCGTTTCTGTTTTATAGCCAATATAAGAAAATTGTACTTTTCCAGAAGTGACCTCCAACGAATACTTTCCATCAAAATCAGTAATTGTACCATTTGTTGTTCCTTCTTCAACAATAGAAACACCAATCAAGGCTTCTCCTGTTGCCGCATCCGAAACAGTTCCTGTAATTTTTTTTGTTTCTTGTGCCCACAAATATGTACATGTTAAAAGTAGACACAACAAAGAGAATAAATGCTTACTCATAGTTCTACTAGATTTTTATTTATATGAAATTATATATTGCTTATTTGCCCAAATATGTTTCCCATCCAAACTCAGTTCTGTACCTGCTGGAAGTTCTACTATGATACATGCTTCCTTTGCTGGTATGGTAAACACACCGTCTTTACTAATACCTCTTGCAACATATTTTTTAGAAACTATATCAAACAAGTCCACAGCCTGTTTAGTCTGATAATTTATATGTTCATCTATATCATAAGGATTATAATACAAATATACAGGATAGGGTCTAGACGCATAAAAATCGGTTGCGTTACAATCCAATTTTAAAATGCCTTTCACATTAGTAGTATCAACTATAGCGCCTAAAATACCCACCGGTGATGAACTATAAACACTAAACATACTTTCTGTAGGATTTCCGTCAATCCATTTAGGACCATCACCTATTGCTACAGGTGAAACTCCTTTAAGTGATTCTTTTCCGTAATCATCAAACTTACGTAATCCTTCATAAGCAATGTTGTTATTTGTTATATCTTTTAACTCTGGAGCCCATTGATGTTTTTCATCTATATATCCAGGATAAAACAAACGACACGCACTAGCATTATTCAACATCCACTTACCAATAGCTTTAGCATATTGAGGCTGATATTTTACCATTGGAACAAATGGCCACGCCGGTTTAATACTATTCATCAAAAAAGCATATCCACCACCATCTGTGATACTTCCTTGTAAACCACTTACATCATAATCACCCCATTTACCAACAATAATACCCCAACCAGTTCTTCCAGTAGGACTTTTACAGCCATCAAATACCCAGTTTAACAACTTCTGTACATCATAATTTGCTCCCTCTGTTGCATTCAAATAAGCTGCTGTATAAACTCCCAAGGGAAGAAGAGCTTCATAAAAGCGACTTTCCTTCTGTGAAAGTAAAGCTTCAATCGCACTTTTACTATGATTCAAATAGCGCACATCCCCAAATTTACGATAAGCACATAGCAACACATAGGCATGCCCTCCAGCTACATCTTGTTGAAAAGGTATATGATTAATCCCCCCCCGCATTTTTCCATAATCAAAGTAAGAATAATCATAATTACCATTTAAAACAGAATCAGCCTTCGTAAACTGTTCTGCAATACTTTTCTGTATGGACTCAGCACCATCTACACCAGGAAAAACATCACATACAGCATAATACAAAGCATTAGGTAATACATCATACCACCAATCACGACCATAACCCCCTCCCTTTGAACCTACAGACGATGTGGTATTATTCATTACAATATTCCAACCCGTATCCGAGTTAAAATAATTTTGTGCCATTTTTACATAATTATAGCCATCTTGATTTGTCTTATCAATACCAACAAGCCCTGCTCCTAATATAGCGGCCAAAGAATTCAAGCTTTCATGAAACTCTCCATTATTTACATTTTTTCCCTGACGGATATCTTTTACAGCAGTATACAGTCCAAAAGTTGGTTGATCAATATTACGACGGGCATTATCTAACCAAATTAATGGACCAACTTTACTTGTATTCTCCCAATCGAATACAAATTTATCGAAATCACGTGCCTTTTTCTTCCAATCTAGCATTTGATAGGTTACTGGAATATCAGGCATCGAATCAATTCTATTTATGGTAACCTGCTCCACAGGAGTACCCAAATCAATATTACTCGTACATGATACACATAAAAAGAATGTACCAATCGTCAACATCTCTTTTACATTCATACTTATATTTTTTTCATTACGACATCTGTTTCCTTAGTTATATTTTTTGCTAACGGATAAGCTAAAAGCTGTAATCCGGCGACTATCACAAGAGCATATTTTAATGCAAAATCTTGTGAAATACAATAGGCAAGAAACAAAAACAACAACAAACCAAAAGCTCTCCCCATAAACAAACCAAATTCATGGCTTAAAATATAAGCATACTCATTCCGTTGCTCTATCTTAGCAACAGCATCAATTGTACGCATCATTATAGGGAAATAAGCCAAATCAAATAATGGCTGAAATATTACTTTACATAAAACAAATAAAATAACACCTAATGCAGAATATAAAATACCATTACATAAAGTTCCTATAAAAAATAAGACTAAGCCACTGACAAATATCTTTATACGATCCTCAGGATGAGCGACACGCCCCAAGATATAAACCAATAAGGCAGTCAATGCTCCACTTATTCCTTGGATGACTCCCAAAATTCCTTCATCTCCTACTAACTTTAATACTAGAATAGCTGGAGCTGTAACCAAAAAGCCTTGTACCATTCCTTTCAACATAGCTAAGCCCAACATTTTCTTCCACAGATTCGTAAAGTGAAAATATAAAAAATTAGTTTCTTGAGGATTTTTAAAATTTCCTTTCCACAATACAGAACATGCTATTAAAGTTATAAAAACAACTCCAAGAGTTACAGCCTGGTATGACATGTTAATATCAAAAACAATACCCCAAAATTCTTTTCCATTCATAAGACTAAGAAAAGCACCAATAACCAAAGGTACACCAATAGACGTTATAGAAAAGAAAAAGGACTCCAATCCAAAAAAGTAATTCCGGTTATCATCATTTGTATTATTCAAAGCTAACAAATAGCGATTTGTCCAGAAAAAACCAGAAGCTGCTCCCATAAAAAAACCAGCAATACCCAGTTCCACCATTCCCAATGACTTAATGGTCATCATCGCAAACATTGATAAACCGCTGACAAGAATGCCGGCTGAATATAATGTTTTCACATTATAGTAACGTAATAGAAAACCGTTGACGAAAGAAGTCGTAACAATACCTAAATACATTGCTAATTGATAAAAAGCAACCATTGTCGGATCACTGGTATTTCTCATAACATAAGCTCCGACAAAAATTTCTACAACAGGAAGAACTAAAGCATAAAATAAATTAGTTATTAACAGAACCTTCATATTATGCTCCTGTTGTCTAAAAAATAAATATTCTGTTTTCAGCTTATTCATCAGATTCCAACATTTAAAATATTAAGTATTTCTTTAACAGACAGTTCAGCTTTACAAATAACCTCATCACTTGCACCATAATATATTGTTATGGTATCCCCATCTACTAATTGTCCATTTGTAAATATTACATTGCCAAAAAAACCTGTTTGCTCATAAGAAGCAATAGGTTCCATAATCGGTTCTTTACTTCTAGCTAGTACTTTTGAAGGATCATTTAAATCAAGTAATAAAGCACCTAAACAATAACGATGATTAAAATCTGCTCCATGATAAATTTCCAGCCAGCCAGCTTCTGTTTTAATTGGAGCAGCTCCGGCTCCAACACGAGCGCAATCCCAAAAGCCATCACGTGTCGTAGCTACACATTTATGATTACCCCAATGCCGTAAATCAGGTGATTCTGCAAGCCAAATGTAATTACCGCCTAATTCAGGACTGCTAGGACGATGGAATGTATAATATTTATCATTTATCTTTTCCTCAAACAAAGCACAATCCTTATTATGAGGAGGTAAAATCATACCATAATGTTCAAATGTCTTCCAATCATTTGTATGCATCATTCCTACCCCTACTGCAACAGAAGAAACTTCTGTAAAGGTCAAATAAAAGCCATCTTTAGTAGAAGCAACACGACAGTCTTCAATACCGAAAGCTTCTAATTCCCCTTTTCCGAAAATTGGAGGATATCCGGGCTCATCATGAAAATGGATACCATCTTCACTTGAAACTAAACGAAGATAAGACATCGTTGTAAGATAATTTTTTCCCTTATAACCTATTACACGAGGGTCAGAAGCATCTAAATCCGGATCATTTTCTGCAAATGACATTACTTTAATTTGTCCTTGTTCATCATAAATAGGAAAGCTAATAATTCCTTCTTGTTGAACAGGACGTTCAGCCACTCTTAAAAGAAGCCATGTTTTACCTTTAAATTTAAAAACTCCAGGATTTAACAGACAAGTAATTTCCATATCATTTATTCCAGCTTTTAAATCTTTTGGGGAGAGCAGCGGGTTACTCTCACATCTTTTTGCTATATCCATAGTATTATATCATTTAAATTTTAGGCAAAAGTATAGTGATAGTAGTATGTTTTCGTTCACTATATTCTCAATTAAGTATAGGTATGCTGCATAACACAAATTCGAACAAATCATCTTTTTATATACAAAAAAGAGGAAGATAAAACAGATAACATATTGTATAAAAGACACTTAGCTCAGACGGCAAAAGTATATTATAGTATCAAAAAGGTATACTGAGATTAACAACAACATTGTTCCTGCATTTCAGATCAAAAAAATATCCCCGACATCTTTTTATTTAAAGAAATCGGGGATTACAAAAAACTATGATAACAAATTACAATTCCTTGATGCTGACAGCTACACCTCCACTCGGAGCAAGACGTTGTTTCAATTTTGTCTTATTAGTTACTTTCTTTGTAGAAATCACATATTCCTTTGGATTTGTACGCCAGTCAGCTGTTTTTCCATCGGCATAAATAGTTGCCTGATATTTCTTTCCAGCCGGAAGGAAACTCAAATCAATAACGGCTTCACGACTGTTTTCATCAGTAATTCCACCAATATACCATTCGTTCTTACCTTTTGCCTTACGGGCAATAGTGATATAATCACCCGGTTCAGCTTCCAGAATATATGTATTATCCCAGTCCACAGCTACATCTTTAATAAATTGAAAAGCATCTGGATATTTTTCATAATTCTGATACAAATCGGCTGCCATCTGAAGCGGACTGTACATCGTTACGTAAAGTGCAAGCTGTTTAACCAATGTAGTACCTAATTTTGCTTTGTTTGAGCCATAAACAGAAAGATCACCTTCAAAGATTCCCGGAGTATAATCCATCGGACCACCCATCAAACGGGTAAATGGCAAGATAGTCTGATGATCCGGACGGATTCCATTGAAGGACTCAAATTCCGTTCCACGTGCTGATTCTTGAGCTATCCAGTTAGGATATGTACGATACATACCAGTAGGACGTACAGCCTCGTGTGAATTAACCATAATATGATATTGTGCCGCTGTTTCTGCCACTCGATTATAATGGTTCACCATCCATTGTCCGTCATGATGTTCGCTACGCGGAATGATAGGACCTACGTAACCGGTCTTTACAGCATCATAACCATTTTCTTTCATAAAGCGGAATGCATCATGCATCTGACGTTCGTAATCGGCAACCGATGAGGTTGTTTCATGATGCATAATAATTTTTACTCCTTTTGATGCAGCATAACGCTGAAGCTCTTTCACGTCAAAATCCGGATAAGCTTTAGTGAAACTATATATAAATTCCTTGGCATAAGCGTAATTGTCTTCCCAGCCTTCGTTCCATCCTTCTACCAATACTGCATCAAAACCATTTTTCGCAGCGAAATCGATATACTCTTTCACATGAGCCGTATTGGCACCATGATGTCCGTTCGGTTTCAACTTAGTATAGTCAGTTTTGCCGATTACGATATCTTGCGTATCAGTATAAGCCCATGTAGAACCTCCACCTGTAAAATACTCCCACCAAACACCAACATACTTGGTTGGCTTAATCCAGGAAGTATCTTCCAACTTGCAAGGCTCATTCAGGTTTACAATCAAATTCGAAGCCAGAATATTTCGAGCATCATCGCTTACAATAATCGTACGCCACGGACTGGTACTACCTGTCTGAATGTATCCCTTTGTTCCGTTTTTATCAGGAGTAAGGTGTGAACTCATCAGGAAAGTCTGTGCATCCAAATTCAGGTGCATAGCTGGATAATTAACTAAGGCAGCCTCATGGATGTTGATATAAAGTCCGTCATCCGACTTCAGCATCAAGGGTGTCTGTACAGCAAGATTAGGTGAAGGCGATTTACAAGCCAAAGCCTCATCACGTGCCTTGTCTATCAACTGCGGAACCTCCGACAGTTTAGAAGTCGTTATCTGAAACTCATTAGTATCATAGTCAGCCGGAATCCAGAATGCCTTATGATCACCTGCCAACTGGAATTCTGTTACTTCTTCATTGATAGTAAAATGGCGCAATTCCTTCTGTACCGGGAACTCATAACGGAACCCTAATCCATCATCGAACAAACGAAAACGGATATTCAGCAACCATCCCGTACCTTCTTGCTCCAAGGCAACAAACAATTCCTTATGATTATCACGAATAACACTATTCTGCCCCCATACAGGATTCCAAGTCGTATCGGAAGCATCCTCTTTTGTTTCTACAATACGGAAATTTTTGCTGAAATCGAACGATGGACGTATCTGAAAGCCCATCTTGCTTTCTTTTATTACATCCTTTCCTTTATACTTCAATGAATAAACCGGAGTTTTGTCAGCCGACAAATGAAAATCCATAACCAGATTTCCGTCGGGTGAAGTCAATGTTTGGGCTAAAGAAAATCCCACGCCAAACAGACAGATCATAACACACAGAATAAGTTTCTTCATAATATCTCTATTGATTAACGAAATTAATACTTTTGTAAATATAACAATTATCTGCTGATATACACTTACCGTACTTTTGAGAACTTCTTTATACCTTCAAAAAAGGCTTATCCAAAACATTCTCATCATAAACCAGAAAATATTTATTGTTTTTCGATAAATATTTTCTGATTTTCTTTTGTTCTTTAAAAATAATATCTACATTTGCATATCGAAAAACGATAAATATTTATCGAAAGCAAACACAGATAAAATAATTAAGAAGCACAAACACAATGCAATTATGAAAAAGACATTATTAAGAAAAGCAGCTATGGCAAGCCTCTTCACCCTGATGACACTGACAGTCACAAAGGCAAACGCAAAAGAAACTTTCATTTATGGAGAAACAGACAACGGTTTGATTGTTTCTACCCTGAATGAGGACGGCAAAACACTTACTCCAAAATGGAAATACGAGTACCAGTACGACAAACAAGGACGACTGACCGAGAAGAAAGCATATCGATGGAATTTGCAACAACACATGTGGACACCGGCCTATCTGCTCACTATTATGTCGAACGACTCGATATGTATCATGGATTATGCCGAATGGAACAAACTTTTTTGTAACTTTGAGCGTAACCGCCAACAAAGTGTTTATTATGTAGACAGTTCGAATGCTTTATTGACTTATTATAGCCGTTCATCTGCCTGCGGAATAAGTGAAAATAACAAATAACTAAAATTCAATTATTATGGGACGCACCATTAAATTATTGCTATATTATTTTGCCTACCAACTGGCATTCATGGGAGTTTTCCTATGCGGATATATGATCTTCCATCATACCACAGAATTACCTCAATCTACCGACTCTACTTACATCACCCTTATCTTACTGGCACAGGTTCTATCTACAGCCGCTGTAGGTATCCATCTGATAGTGGGAAAATATGTACCACTCGACCGAAAGACTTGGGCGTATTATAACTCCGGTAAAGTTCTGATTGCTGCTATCCTATTAATTGTAGGTATGGGATTGTGGAGCAATTACCTGAACGAACTGGCCGACTTGCCCAATAACATGCAGGAAATTTTCACTATGATGATGCAACATCCGCTGGGAGTCGTGGCAATCACCATCATGGCTCCTGTTGTAGAAGAGCTATTATTCCGCGGAGCCATCCAAGGACACCTGCTGCGCAAATGGAAGAAACCGCTTTGGGCCATCGTTGTATCGTCACTGATATTCGGTATCGTACATGGCAACTGGGTACAAGCTCCTTTCGCTTTCGTGGTAGGTCTGGCTTTAGGCTGGATTTATTATCATACAGGTAGTCTGCTTCCCGGCATATTGATGCACTTCGTCAACAATAGTACTGCTGTTTTCAGCTTTTGGCTTTCCGATGATCCGAATGCCACAATGGTTTCTACCTACGGTCCCGAAGGAGCCGCACTCATGGCTGTTGCAGGAGCGATACTTACTTTCGTATGTATCAAGTACATCCAAAAACAACTTCCACAACCTGCAACATGGAGAGAAGAACACCCCACAAGTACAATCGAATAATACCCCGAATTTATGAAACATCTCAGCATATTAGGTATATTGGCCATTTTTGCCTTAGCTCTGAATCTCTATTTTGCCATAGGCAGTAATTTTAATGATTTCAAACAAGGATTTGAAGATGGACAAAAGAGCTCTACTTACGACACACAAGCAGATTCACACGGATTTAGGGCAGAAATAAGAGTTATTCCTATCTCCACTCCAAGTGATAGTCTGAATTTACAATTACCCGGTGAAACTGTAAAAGCGCCCTATCAGGTTTCAGAAGTTACCTGTCTGATCAAAGAAACTCCGACAATGCTAATCACTATAATATTTTCAGCTTTGGGAGTCATCGTATTATCTGTTTATGGTGTCTACAGTCTGATACGTGTACTGATATGTATCACACGACAAGATATTTTTTCCCGCCGCAACATCCGATGGCTTCGCTGGATAGCTTACGGCCAATTAGCAGTCACTTCCCTCTCGTTTTTATTAAACTGGAGCATCGAGCAGGCAGTTCTCGCGCAAGTATCCCTGCCAGGTTATCAAGTAACGGGTGTCACTCCGATACCCTTGCAATGGGACTCAGTCATCCTGATCGTATTACTTACAAAGATTTTTGCCACAGCCGTCAAGATTAAAGAAGAAAACGATCTAACCATATAACCATATATCGCCTATGAAACCGAAAAGCAATTATTCACGCCCGATGGCGGCCATTTACATTATTATAAGTTTTCTAGCCACACTCATCGTATTAGAATTGATTTGCTTCCTCACCTTCTATCCACTTTTGGAGAACAGGTTTCTGCGTATATTTGCAAGCTTAATATGGCTTTATGCCGGAGCTTTTGCCTATTATAAATTAACCCACCGTTATACCAAATGGTGGAAAAGACTAAACAACCAATAAACAGTATGCCGATTATAGTAAACCTTGATGTAATGATGGCGAAACGAAAGATTTCGCTGGGAGAACTGGCCGAAAAAATCGACCTTACTCCCGCCAATCTTTCCATTCTGAAAACAGGAAAAGCCAAAGCTGTCCGATTTTCTACTTTGGAGGCAATCTGCAAAGAACTCAATTGCCAGCCGGGAGATATATTAGAATACAGGCCGGAAGAGTAAAGCTCTTCCGGTAAAAGGCTGTCAAATAGTAAAGAATAAACAATTCTTATAGCCGATAATCCATTAATTGTCCGTATCTTTGCAGCCGAATTAGATATTTGAAATAAATGAAGACATTTGAAGAACTCGGCGTTTCCGCAGAAATACGCCAGGCAATCGAGGAAATGGGTTATGAAAATCCCATGCCTGTACAAGAAGAAGTTATACCGTATCTGTTAGGAAACCGCAACGACGTAGTGGCTCTGGCACAAACCGGAACCGGAAAAACAGCCGCATTTGGTCTGCCGCTGATACAAAAAATCGATGTAACGAAACGAATTCCCCAAGCACTAGTGCTTTGTCCTACACGAGAGCTTTGCTTACAGATAGCAGGCGATCTGACTGATTATTCTAAATACATCACCGACTTAAAAATTCTCCCCGTATATGGAGGCTCTTCTATTGAAAGCCAGATACGTAGTCTGAAACAAGGTGTACACATTATCGTAGCTACTCCAGGACGTTTGATAGACTTAATGGAGCGTAAAGTTGCACGTCTGGAAACTATCCGCGATGTGGTAATGGATGAAGCCGATGAAATGCTGAACATGGGATTTACCGACAGCATCAACGCTATTCTGGAGCAAGTTCCAGAAGATCGTAACACCTTGATGTTTTCAGCTACCATGAGTCCGGAGATTGCCCGTATTGCTAAAACTTATTTGCATAATGCCAAAGAAATCACAATCGGGACAAAGAATGAAGGAAGCAAAAACGTACATCATATCGCCTACATCGTACATGCAAAAGATAAATACCTGGCATTAAAGCGAGTTGTCGATTACTATCCACAGATTTACGGTATTATTTTCTGCCGTACCCGTAAAGAAACTCAAGAGATTGCCGACAAGCTGATTCAGGACGGCTACAATGCCGACTCTTTACATGGTGAACTAAGTCAGGCACAACGTGACTTGGTCATGCAGAAGTTCCGTCAGCGCCATTTGCAACTGTTGGTTGCTACCGATGTAGCTGCACGTGGACTGGATGTAAATGACTTGACTCATGTCATTAATTATGCTCTTCCTGATGATACAGAAAGTTATACACATCGAAGCGGACGTACCGGACGTGCCGGAAAGACAGGTATATCTATCGCTATCATCAACCTGCGTGAGAAAGGTAAAATGCGTGAGATAGAACGCATTATCAACAAGAAATTTACAATAAGCACACTGCCTAGCGGAAAAGAGATTTGCGAACAACAGCTTATCAAGGTAATTGATGACATCGAAAAAGTCAAGGTTAACGAAGACGAAATAGAAGCTTTTCTACCAGGAATCTACCGAAAACTGGAATGGTTAAGCAAGGAAGACCTGATTAAGCGAGTGGTATCCATGGAATTTAACCGCTTCCTGGAATACTACAAAAATGCTCCGGAAATAGAACAGCCTAAAGCCAACGAAAAGAGCAATGAAGCTAAAGAACGGAAAGATCGTGGAAGCGACCGTGAAAAAGTGGCACGCAAGGCTGAAAAAGGCTATACCCGTCTGTTCCTGAATTTAGGAAAGACCGATGGTTTCTATGCCAATCAGATCATTGAGCTGATAAACCGCAACCTGAAAAAAGAGCATATTCAGATTGGTAGAATCGATCTCATGCAGAATTTTTCTTTCTTCGAAGTTGTAGAAAGTCAGGCATCGATGGTAATGAAAGCACTGAATAAGGTAACCCTGAACAAAGGTCGTAAGGTTATTGTAGAAATAGCTGGAGAAAATACGGGAAAAAGCGATAAAAGTGGCAAAAAGCGTGGTAAGGAAAGCGTAAGAGAAGAAAAAACAACCAAGAAAAAAGAAACCAAATCCGCAGAAAAGAAAAAAGATAAACCTAGCCGTGAAGAACGAGGCTATACCGCCGCACGTGGTCCTAAGAAGAAAGATGACTGGAAACAGTTCTTCCAAAATGACAATCGTCCTTTGCGTGGTGAAGAGCCGGACTTTGCAGAAGAAGGCTGGGCGAAACGAAGTAAGCGCAAAAAATAAGACTCAGTAATAATGGCTGAACAGGCCATAACAAGTTTTATACTGCATAAATTACGGGAACTACATCGACTGCTGGTCAATGTTGTTCCCGCTTTTTTAATATATTTGTATTAAACAGAGCCACTCAAAACAGCAATAACCTGAGCTGCATAACAATCTCCTATCGGCAAAGCAACATCCTTTCCAGTCAATTTCACCTGATTCTTAGTAAACTGTTCAACTCTTCCAACTGCTATCACATACGAACGGTGAATCCTAAGAAAAGCTTCGCCAGGCAATAAGTCGGTGATTGCTTTCAAATTACTACGCGTAAGTACATGACCACCTGATATCCGAACAATTTTTACATAGTTACCCAATGCTTCAATATAAAGAATATCCGACAAAGGAATACTTACATTAGCATATTCCTGCTTTACAACTAAATACTCTGGTAATAACGGCAAACGAGAGTTTATACGTCGCAAAGCTTTTTCTACAGCTTTTTCAAATCTTTCGTAAGCAAAAGGTTTATGCAAAAAATCGACAGCATCAAGATTAAATCCTTCAAGAGCATATTGTGCATGTGCAGTTGTAAAAATAAAGCAACACTCTTGCGGTAAAGTATCGGCTATTTCCAGCCCACTCAAACTATTCATCTGAATATCAAGAAATACAAGATCAGGCTTGCAGCGACGAATTTCTTCTAATCCGGTACGCGGTTCACTATAGGTCGTTAATTCGATTCCTCCCTTACGACGGCAAAATTGTTCAATAACCAGCAAAGCCATCGGTTCATCATCTATCGCTATGCATGTAATTTTCCTCATCGCAACTGAATAGTTAAAAAAGTGTTGTACCTTCCATTCACTTCTCCCGTCTGCAAAGTATAGCGTTCCGGATAGAGTAGATCCAGGCGTTTTCTACAATTTTCAATACCGATTCCACACTCCCCTTCTTCACAACGACGCATAATATCATTTTCTGTTTTCATCAACAAACGTTCCTCATTCAGAGAAATAAAAATATGAATGATACAATCCGTATCCGATGAAGTTCCATATTTAAATGCATTTTCTACAAAAGTGATAAGTATCATAGGTGGAATAAGGACCTGCCTGTTCGTAATCTCGATATTTAAATCCACCTTTGTATGGCTGTTCAAGCGCAGTTTCTGCAAATCGACATATTGGCGAATATATTCTAACTCCCGCTCAGCCGGAATAAGTTCCGAACCGCTTTGTGAATACATATAACGTAAAATATCCGAAAACTTCACAAAAGCTGATTCCGTTTTATCGGAACCGGAAAGAACCAGTGCATAAAGTGTATTCAGCGTATTAAAAAGGAAATGCGGATTAATCTGAGCCTTATAAAGAGCAAGTTCTGCTTTATTCTTTTCAGCTTCAATTTCTTGACGCGATAATATCTGGCGAAACAGTTCGAAGGTCAGTTCGATAGCCAAAGAAAATCCCGTCACGACAAGAAAAAAAAACCAGATAGTCTGAGTGCGTAAACTCATTCGGGCAGCCATTTGCCGGACATCATCTGTAATACGTTCTGCAGGAATAGGAAAATAAGTCAGCAATTCTGTTACTGCAATCAATATTGTCAAAATGAAAGCAATGCTAAAGTATTTTTTCCTCATGAAAAGTTTAGGAAGACATACCTTACGATAAACGAAGTAGAGTATATACACATAGGCTACAAGCGTAAATAGAAAAGCTGTATTAGTCGTAATCCAACGATCTACAGGCAAAAGCATAATAACCAATGGTATAATAACCAGACAGAACAATAAGTCTATATAAAGGAATATGCGATTATTTCTCATACATACGATTGTTTTTCTATACAAAGATACAACATTTTACCATCGGAAAATCCTAATAGCAAGACCGTTCGTCACCACATCTGGGCAGTTCGTCACCACACATGTCATTCTTCTCCTCTTTCTACATAAGTTTGTATTGACCAAGGCATATGGACTCAGTAAAATCAAGCTTAACAATTAATAAATATCATATGAAGACAAGCATTTATTTTATAGTATGTTGCCTGTCCTTTCTAACTGCTTGTAGTAACAAGAAGCAGGATACGTCAGGCGAAGAATACAAAACACTTACAGTAATTCAAAGTGACAAGACCTTACAGGCTGTTTATCCCGCAAGCTTACGGGGACAGCAATCTGTAGAGATACGACCTCAGATTAGCGGTACTATCACAGACATTCGCATCAATGAGGGAGACGTTGTACAGCGCGGACAAATTCTGTTCATCATCGACCAAGTGCCCTATAAGGCAGCTTTGGAAACAGCACTGGCTAATGTAAAAAGTGCCGAAGCCCAATTGCAGACTGCACGCCTGACTGCCAATAGCAAGGAGGAACTTTACAAGGAAAAAGTTGTTTCCGATTTTGACCGTCAAACAGCCAGAAACGAATTACTCGAAGCCGAAGCGGCTTTGGCACAGGCTAAGGCAGAAGAAACAAATGCCCGTAACAATCTTTCATACACCGAGGTCAGAAGCCCTGTCGACGGAGTTGCAAGCATGATTCCCTATCGTGTAGGGGCACTGGTAAGCAGCAGTATCACAGAACCGCTTGTCACAGTGTCGGATGACAAAAATATCTATGCCTATTTTTCTATGGCAGAAAATCAGATGCTCGATCTTATCCAACAATATGGCTCCTTAGAAGAGGCTTGCCGCAACATGCCTTCAGTCGGACTAACGATGAGTAACGGCAAAGTATATGAAAAAGCAGGACGCATTGATGCTATTAGTGGTACTATAGACGAAAGTACAGGAGTAGTAACAATTCGTGCCGTTTTTCCAAACGAGAATCATCTGCTACGTAATGGTGGTAGTGGTACAGTGTCCGTACCTACCATCCACAAAAACTGTATAGTCATTCCGAAGTCGGCTACTTACGAATTGCAAAATCGCATATTTACCTGGAAAGTGGTAGATGGCAAAACGCAATCAGCACCAATCAGCGTGTACAAATATAATGACGGACAGACATATATTGTTTTATCCGGTCTGTCTGCAGGTGACATCATCATTGCCGAAGGTGCCGGCCTGATGAAAGAAGGAACAACTATTAACACCAATCATATATCTGAATCAGTCCAATAACCATGAAAATAAGAACATTTATCGATCGTCCTATACTGGCAGGTGTCATCTCTGTGCTAATCCTGATACTGGGATTCATTGGGTTGTCACAGTTGCCAATCGAGCAATTTCCGGAAATTGCTCCACCTACCGTCAGTGTATCGGCTACTTACACCGGTGCCAATGCCGAGACAGTCCTGAAAAGTGTTGTCGTACCACTCGAAGAAGCGCTTAATGGGGTTGAAAACATGATGTATATGACTTCTACTGCATCCAATAATGGCTCGGCTAAAATAACCGTATATTTCCGTCAGGGAACAGATCCCGACATGGCTACCGTCAACGTACAGAATCGTATTGCTACAGCACAAGGATTACTGCCAGCCGAAGTAACCAAAAGCGGTATTACTGTACGCAAACGTCAGACAAGCAACATCAAGCAGTTGGCTGTTTACAGTCCGGACGATTCCTTCGACGAAGCCTTTCTGACCAACTATATGAAAATCAATATTGAGCCACGACTTTCCCGTATTGCCGGAGTAGGTGAAGTCAATGTATTCGGATACGAATACTCCATGCGTATCTGGCTTGACCCAAACAAGATGCAGAAATATTCACTGGTTCCGTCTGATATCACAACAGTACTCGATGAACAAAACGTAGAGGCAGCTACTGGAACATTAGGAGCGGAATCAAAAAACACATTCCAATACGTACTGAAATACCGCGGCCGCTACGAAAATGAAGTCGATTACGAAAATATGGTCATCAAGTCATTGCCCAATGGTGAAGTTCTGCGACTGAAAGACGTAGCCACTATTGAACTGGGTACACGTGCCTACGACTATATCGGTGAAGTAAGCGGACATCCGGGATGCAACATCATGATAGCACAGACTTCCGGCTCCAATGCAAATGAAATCATTAAAGAAATAGACCGCACCATAGATGAAATCTCACAGACTTTGCCCAAAGGTATCAAGATTGTCGATCTGATGAGTACGAAAGACTTCCTCGACGCTTCCATCAAAAGCGTAATCAAGACACTTATCGAAGCTATTATCCTGGTAGTTCTGGTAGTATACATATTCTTACAAAATCTGCGTTCTACCCTCATTCCTGCTTTATCCATCATTGTATCATTAGTCGGAACATTTGCATTTCTTTCCCTTGTAGGCTTCAGCCTCAACATGCTGACACTATTTGCCCTGGTACTGGTAATCGGAACGGTGGTCGATGACGCTATTGTGGTAGTCGAGGCCGTTCAGGCAAAATTCGATGAAGGATATAAATCATCTTATCTGGCTACCATCGATGCTATGGACGGTATTACTTCAGCACTGGTTACTACAACTTTTGTATTCATGGCAGTATTCATCCCTGTAAGTTTCATCGGTGGAACAACGGGTACTTTCTATACACAGTTCGGTCTGACTATGGCAGCAGCAGTCGCTATATCTTTGCTAAACGCATTGACACTCAGTCCAGCTCTGTGTGCTCTTATCATGACTCCTCACCAGACAGCCGAAAATGGTGGCAAATTGAGTTTCTCTTCTCGTTTTCATATTGCCTTCGATACAGCTTTTCATCGTCTGGTAACAAAGTATAAAGTAGGAGTAGTCTTTATGCTGAAACGTAAATGGCTGGCTGGTACATTACTCATAATAGCCTGTGGCGGTTTTGCAACATTGATGATGACGACCAAAACAGGACTTGTTCCTAATGAGGATATGGGTACGGTGTTTATCGATGTACGTACTTCACCGGGAAATAGCGTACAGGAAACCCGTAAGGTTATGGAACAAGTAGACAGTTGCTTGCGTACCATTCCACAAGTTGAACTGTATTCCAACACGACCGGTAACTCTATGCTAAGCGGTCAGGGAGCTTGCAACGGTATGTTTACTATCCGGCTGAAAGACTGGAGCGAACGCCCTGACAAAGAAGATGCCATCGATGCCGTAATGGAAGAAATCAGCAAGCGTACGGCCTTCATTTCCAGTGCAGAGATTATGCCCTTCACCCGACCGATGATTCCTGGTTATGGTGTGAACAGCGGATTCGAAGTATACATACAAGACCAAAAAGGAGGCACTACAGAAGACTTATTAAAATATACCCGACTATTCTTGGATGAATTGAATAAACGTCCCGAAATCGGACGCGCTACAACTTCATTCGACACCAAGTTTCCTCAATATCTGGTCGAAGTAGATGCAGCCCGCTGCAAGCGGAACGGCGTATCTCCTGCCGATGTATTAAATACACTTTCAGGGTATATTGGTGGCAACTATGCTTCCAACATGAACCGCTTTTCTAAACTTTATCGTGTCATGGTACAGGCTCCCCCCCAATTCCGTCTTGACACCGAATCTCTCAACAGTATTTTCGTACGCAATGATTCAGGTGAGATGAGCCCAATCAGTCAATACCTGAAGCTTACTCGTGTCTACGGATCCGAAATGCTGACACGTTTCAACCTGTTCTCTGCAATCCAGGTAAACGGAGCAGCAGCTTCCGGTTATAGTTCCGGACAGGCTATCCAGACTATCAAAGAAGTAGCCGAACAGACCTTACCTACCGGATATGGATTCGAGTTTGGCGGAATGTCACGTGAGGAATCAAATACCGGCAATACAACAACCCTGGTTTTCGTTATCTGCGTTGTCTTCATTTATTTGATTCTATGTGCGCTCTACGAAAGCCTGTTTGTACCAATGGCCGTCATTCTTTCTGTTCCTTTCGGACTGGCTGGCAGTTTCCTTTTTGCTAAAATGTTTGGACTGGAAAATAATATCTACCTGCAAACCGGGCTGATTATGCTGATCGGATTACTTTCAAAAACGGCCATTCTGCTGACAGAATACGCTTCAGAACGTCGTCGTCATGGTATGACTATCATGCAAGCCGCTGTTTCCGCAGCACAAGTTCGTCTGCGCCCTATTCTGATGACCTCTCTTACCATGATTTTCGGTATGCTGCCGTTGATGTTTTCTACAGGTGTAGGGGCTAACGGAAATATCTCTATCGGAGTAAGTACCGTAGGTGGAATGCTCATTGGAACCATAGCCCTGCTTTTTATCGTGCCACCACTATTCATGGTATTCCAGTATCTGCAAGAGAAACTGATGCCAGAACGGCAATTACCCAAAATCGAAAAGAAATAAAAAATTAAGCACTATGCATACGATAAAGAATATCATCATCATCATATTCTGTACCACGTTGAGCGGATGCCATATCTACCGAGCCTATCAACGACCAGACTCTGTGACTGTTTCCGACAGTCTCTATCGACAGCCTGTTGCTGCAGAAGACACAGTTTCACTGGCATCACTCTCGTGGAAGGAACTTTTTACGGACCCACAATTGCAACAGCTTATCGAAACGGGACTTAATCATAATACTGATTTGAATATTGCCCGACTCAAGGTAAAGGAAGCGGAAGCATTGCTCATGACGTCACGCCTGTCTTATCTGCCCTCGGTATCTCTTACCCCACAAGGAACATTATCCAGCACCGACGGAAGTAAAACCTCCAAGACTTACAACCTTGCAGTATCTGCCGATTGGGAAATCGACCTGTTCGGTAAACTATTAAATGCAAAACGAGGTGCTCAGGCTGCACTCGAACAGAGTGAAGCATATCGCCAGGCTGTACAGACTCAGCTGGTAGCTACCATTGCAAACAGTTACTATACATTGTTAATGCTCGACAAGCAAATCGATATAACTCGTCGCACAGCCGACACATGGACAGAAAGTGTGCGTGCGATGAAAGCATTGAAGCGTGCAGGGCAGGCTACGGAAATGGCTGTTGCGCAAACAGAGGCTAGCAAACTGTCGGTCGATGCATCTATTCTTACACTGGAACGCCAGATTAACGAAATGGAAAACTCACTTTCCACTTTGTTGGGCCTATCTCCTCAAGCCATTGGCCGGTCTACGCTCGAATCCCAACAATTTCCAGATTCACTGTCTACGGGTATTCCACTTCAGCTATTAAACCGTCGTCCTGATGTACGTCAATGCGAAGCCCAACTTGCAACAGCCTACTATGCGACCAATTCAGCCCGATCTACATTTTATCCCAGCATTACCTTAAGCGGATCTGCAGGATGGACCAATGGTACAGGAGCAGTCATTTCCAATCCAGGGCAGTGGTTACTTTCAGCTGTCGGTTCACTTGTACAGCCTCTCTTTAACCGAGGGAAAAACATTGCTAATCTGAAAATAGCCAAAGCACAGCAGGAAGAAGCTTTGCTTACTTTCCAACAAAGCTTGCTAAATGCGGGAGCAGAAGTAAATGATGCATTGGTACAGTGGCAGACGGCTCGCCAGCGTATCCAAATCGATGAGCAACAATCAACTTCTCTCCGTTCCGCCTTACGAAGTGCCGAATTACTCATGCAACACAGTTCTCAAAATTATCTGGAAGTATTAACCGCACGTCAGACACTACTCCAAGCGGAGCTTAACACTGTCACCGACCGTTTCGATGAAATTCAAGGTGTCATCAATCTATATCACGCCCTTGGAGGAGGATATTAAACGAACTCAAACGAGCTCTATACCCCTTACTTCTACACTCGGAAGCCCGCCGATTGACTTGTGTGTCAAGGGCGGGCTTCTATATCAGTTCTTACACGTATTCCTGTTATTCTACAACCAGACGAAGCTTTTTCGTTCCTGTGCGTGCCTGAAGCCATTCCAACATTTTTTCTTTTTCCTGTTTGGAAAGAGTCCGGTCGCAATCAACAAAAGCATAAGTTAAGGTATCCATACGAAGACTGTCTACACGAAGCTGAAGACTCTTTGAGACAGAAATTGTTTTTATACATGGGAAAAGAACCTTAATCTCCTGCCCCATCTTCTCATTCATCAAATTCGAACCTGTAAAATCTGGTAACAAACGATTCAGTGAGTCAAGTGCAGCTTGTTGTGACATAAGCTGCTTCTCACTATTCTTATAAAAATCCTCCATTACCATCGACTTAATATTTCCTATATCCATCGCACCGGCTCCATTAACTCCCTGAAAAACGACCAATTTTGTCTGATCCAGCTTATAATCAGCAAGTTTATTCCGCGCATTCTGTATTTGTTCCTCTGAAACTTCCTTTCCGATAAATACCACTTTAATCTCCCGTTTGTCAAATGAGATTTCACGATTCAGAATCTGGGAATCCGGGAATTGAAGTTCAGAAGTAATAAAGTTGTTAGCAGAAGAATGATAAATCGTTTCACGTACAATGTTATATGTCAGATAAACGGCCGGACACATGGTAGCAATTGCAATACCGATGATATATTTCCGGACCAACTTTTCTCTTACCTTATCAACAAACTGCTTACGCTGGAAATGCATTACCCGCACTCCTATATAAGTAGCCAGACTGATAAAAACAGAATTAATAAAATAAAGGTAAAAAGCTCCCAAGAAATAAAGCAGGTTGCCTGTTGCCAGTCCAAATCCGGCAGTACAAAGCGGAGGCATCAACGCCGTAGCAATAGCAACTCCCGGAATCACGTTTCCTTTTTCTTTTGTAGCCAATGCTACAATACCAGCCAGACCACCTACCAGAGCAATAAACACATCATAGATAGTAGGTGATGTACGGGCAAGCAGCTCCGACTGAACTTCATCAAGCGGAGTAAATGAAAAATAAATCGTTGCGGTAGTTACACTAAACAAAGTTGCCACCAGATAACTTTTCAATGAACGTTTCATCAGCTCAAAGTCATTCAACCCGACAGCAAGTCCGACTCCCATAATCGGTCCCATCAGCGGAGATATCAACATTGCACCGATAATTACCGCCGTAGAATTCACATTCAACCCAAGTGAAGCAATAAAAGTAGCAAAAATAAGTACCCACAAGTTTGTACCTTTAAACTCCACCCCATTCCGGATGGAATCAACAGTCACCTGTTCATCTTCCTTGCTACGGTTCAAGTCCAGATATTCATTAAAAAACTTCCTGATAATAAATTTTTTATCTCTTTCCATAACCTAAAACTGTGTTTTATTTAATAAAACGGTTCACAAAAGGGATTGTTTTCAAAGGTAAATCTTTTTTTAATATATAGGCGATAAATATCAACAATAATAAGGTACGGAACACTAATCTCAATCCGACATTAGATATTATAACCTCCTGCGAAAGAACAAATAAAACAGCAGCCAGTATCAGATAAATAGCCATATCCTTTAAAGGATAGCTGACCGGATATTTTTTCTGTCCGATAATATAAGACAACAAGGTTATTACTCCATAACCGGCCACTGATGCCCATGCAGAAGCGACATATCCATAAGTCGGAACCAACCATATATTCAATACCAGAATTACCGCACATCCGATGATTGAAAAATATGCTCCCCATTGTGTTTCATCCGTCAGTTTATACCAGAAAGACAAGTTAAAATAAATACCCTTAAATATTTCTGCCCCCATTACGATAGCTACTACACTCAGTCCTTCCCAATAATCACGCGCTACCATATAACGAAGTATATCCATATAAAACATCACAGCAAGAAAAGCCAGTAAGGAGAAGATAAAGAAATACTTCATAGCTGCCGAATACATCTTACGGTTATCTCCTTCCTTGTTTTTACCAAAGACAAAGGGTTCGTAAGCATAACGGAAAGCCTGGGTAAACATAGCCATTATCATAGCCACTTTACTGGTAGCACTATATATTCCAAGCTGCACCAACCCTTCCTGACGGTCATCGAACAAGAATGGATAAATCATTTTGTCAATCGTCTGGTTCAATATGCCTACCACTCCGAAAACCAAAATCGGGAATGAATAAGAAATCATCTGTTTCAGCAGAACTTTATCCACACGATAAGAAAAACCTCTCAGTTCCGGAATGAAGAAAAACATCTGTACCAGCGACATGATCAGATTCGACACAAAGATATATCCTACCAGATATTCCGGACGGTAAAACCATGAAACCAGCTGATGGGCATGAACATCCAGCCACGGACACAACAAGAGGAAGAAAAGATTCAGGAGAATATTACCAATAATATTGAACAGCTTGATAGATGCAAACTTTATCGGACGTTTTTTGTATCGCAGATAAGCAAACGGAATACACTGAAATGAATCCAGGGCAACCACAAGTACCATCATCGCGATATAATCGGGATGATCGGGATACTCCAGCAATGCGGAAATGGGATGCAGGAACAGCATACACAGTATAACAAAAATCAGCGAAAGCCCACCTACAAAAATCAACGTATTGGCATATACCTTTTCCGGATGTTCACCCGACTTATTGGCAAAACGGAAGAATCCTGTTTCCATACCAAATGTCAGAAAGACCAAGATAAGTGCCGTATATGCATACACATTCGACACCACACCGTAACCACCTGTCGATGCAGGTATTACTGCTGTATAAAGCGGCACAAGCAGATAGTTAAGAAAACGTCCTACAATGCTGCTCAATCCATAAATAGCCGTATCTTTTGCTAACGATTTCAGTCCAGCCATAGTCTATAAAAAATAAAAGTGTGTGCCGCTGTTATGGCACACACCATAATTAATCATCAAAAAGTGTTTTTACATTATTATATATACTCCGTCCCAGATGCTTATAAGCCAGCTCCGTAACTTCTCGTCCGCGTGGAGTCCGCTTCAGAAAACCTTCCTTTATCAAGAATGGCTCGTACACTTCTTCCAACGTTCCGGGATCCTCCCCAAGTGCCGTAGCAATCGTTGTCAGTCCTACCGGCCCTCCCTTGAACTTATCAATAATGGTACAAAGTATCTTATTGTCTATCTCATCCAGTCCGTAACGGTCAATATTCAGCGCTTCCAGTGCATATCGCGCTATTTCCACATCAATCCGTCCGGAGCCTTTCACCTGAGCAAAATCACGTACACGACGTAACAAGGCATTGGCAATACGGGGAGTTCCACGACTGCGCGAAGCAATCTCTCCTGCGGCATCTACATCACATGGAATACCCAAGATACTGGCTGAGCGCAAAATAATACGCGACAATACCGCATCATCGTAATATTCCAAATGGAGATTAATTCCGAAACGTGCACGGAGCGGAGCGGTAAGCAATCCACTGCGGGTAGTAGCTCCCACCAGCGTAAACGGATTCAAGTCCAGCTGAATGCTACGTGCCGACGGACCTTTGTCTATCATGATATCAATCCGGTAATCTTCCATTGCCGAATATAAATACTCCTCCACCACCGGGCTCAAACGATGTATTTCATCAATGAACAATACATCATTCGGTTCAAGACTTGTCAGGACACCGGCAAGATCACCCGGCTTATCAAGTACAGGACCGGAAGTTACTTTAAATCCAACCCCCAGTTCATTGGCAATAATATTGCTCAATGTTGTTTTTCCCAATCCGGGAGGACCATGAAGCAACACATGGTCAAGCGCTTCAGCACGAAGCCTGGCTGCCTTGACAAAGATACGCAGATTGTCGACTACCTTATCCTGACCACTGAAGTCACCAAACTGTAGTGGTCGGAGGGCATTCTCGAAATCCCGTTCTTTTCCTGTAGGTTTATAATCACGTATGTCGAATTGTTCTTCCATAATGATGCAAAAGTACAAATAAATCGTGTGAAGAACGATATAAAAAACTTTATCTTTGCAAGAACTACAACTAACTTTTTTACTTTAAAGCCTATGAACGAATTTAGCACCAATCATCTGGTATTTTTCTCTCCGACTCATACTTCTGCTAAAATAGCACGTGCTATTGGCGAAGGAATTGGTATGGGAAGAAGAATTGAAACCGACCTGACACTCGATGAAAGTGACTCACCTATCGAAATAAACGATTCACTTACAGTCATTGCTGCACCTGTATATGGCGGACGTGTTGCTCCGGTTGCCTTACAACGCATCAAGCGCCTGAAAGGTAACAACTCCCCGGCAATCGTCGTAGTGGTATATGGTAACCGCGACTATGAAGATGCTCTGTTGGAACTGCGTGACACAGTAGCATCATTGGGATTCACTCCTCTCTCGGCAGGAGCATTTATCGGAGAACACAGTTACAGCACAGCCGAAATGCCTGTTGCAGCCGGACGCCCCGATGCGACTGATTTACAAACAGCCCGCACATTCGGAGCCGACAGTTTGAAGAAACTGGAAAAAGCAATGCAGAATTCAGAAGCATTAAGCACACTGACCCCTTCTCTGCAAGCAGGATGCCGGTTAAAAGCTATGGGTGATAAATTGTCTATGCTGATTGGATCTTTTTTTATAAAAGGTACTTCTCCTTATAAACTGATACAGGCTTCCAAGCCATCAGCTCCAGTCTGCAATGAAGATTGCTTTGTTTGTGGAGAATGTATAGAGGTATGTCCTACCCATGCCATTCGTATCAGCGACGACGGCAGCCATATCGAAACAGATGTAAACCGCTGTATACGCTGTTGTGCCTGTGTAAAAGAATGTCCTAACGGAGCCCGTATCTATAACACTCCGTTTACAGCTATTTTACACGAGAAATTCAGCACACCACGTCAGCCTGAACTTTTTCTATAAAAAAGAAGCGGATACCATTTTTAAGAGAGATTAAAAACAATGGTATCCGCTATAAATTTCTCTTACCGAACCTCACGGTCAAGCAGGCGTTACATCTCATTTATGGAAATGCGGCCCAAAGAGAATAAGAAAGGGAAAATTTATATTTCTTCAAAATTCATTTTACATATCAATCATTCCATTACATGGTGCGGCAATTCACCCGAACCAGTACGAGTCGAATTCGATATTTCACGATTCTTAGGACCGGGAACAAATGCTCCTTTTTCCAGTATATATCGTACTCTTTCCCGCTGATTCGCAGTGAAAGTGTTCGAATAAGACACAGCATAATCCATAATATTTGTCGACTTATATTCTGTTCCCCGCACACAGTCTTCACGCATGATCAGCACATCCAGATGTTCAAGAAGACCTGCAGCCCCAATTGAGTTTACCAGATTATTATAAGCCGTCTTATTATAAGTAGGAGTATCTTCACACAAATCACTGTCTATGCACTCTGTTCCTGTTTCATTTTCAGAAAATACATGACGCAATCCCAGATAGTGCCCCAGTTCATGAGCAATAGTAACAGCTACATAATTTGCATTTCCATCCGGAGTTTCAGGAGTCAGCGGACAGTTATCTTCATAAATATACCGGTTATTTATAGAAACACACCGCGGAGATACCAGCTGATCTTGAGTAGGTACTCCACCCGTCCACTGTTCACATCCTTCCAAATAATCAGGAGCCACAGTATAAGGAAATTCAGAGATACCCAAAATCCCTGCATCGCTGAAATTATACAGCATGATATTAATATACCGGTCCGGATCCCATATTAAATCTAAATAACGTTTTTCTTTATAGCTGTTCATAAAAGCCTGGCAGTCAATAGTAGATGTAGTCCACATGACACGGTTTACACCCGGTTCTTCCAAGGTATTGCCTTCCGGATCTTCCGTAGCCATAACAAACTCCAAACCTAAGTCTTCTCCACAGTTGCGGTAAAGTTCATTGACTTTATCTAATAACTTCTGTAAATGTCCTTCTTCCACATATTGGTTTTTATCCGACTTATTTACATAAAGTACCTGAAATACAACAGGCAATTTATAATGATGATTCTCACTAAAGACTTCCGCCAACTGTGAAACATGTATTTCTTCTTTCAGTACACCATCTGTAGAAACTATCTCCAAAACGGCAGAACGACTCTCTCCTGTCAGGTTTTCGCCAACTTGTACTTCAACGGAAGCATTGCCTGTCCACGTATTCTCAGAAGGAACTGCGCACCATGACTTTTCCGACACAACCTTCCATTCTACATTACTCTCCACCTTCAGAGTCAATGTAGCGGCAGCGGAAGAAATATTCTCACAGGAGGTTGTTTCTACCACCCGAAGATAAGGCTCTGCAACCTCCGGCTGCTCATCGTCACTACATCCTGCCAAGAAAGGAAGCAGTACGACAAGCATCCAGAGTAAATAATATTTCTTATTCATACTCAAATGCAGTTTGACCATCCAACGGACAAGTTACGACATTATCTACCACGAAGCGACCAGAAGTATTTGGCACAGTTGTAAATACAACCAGACGGCAGTTAGACAAATCATGAGCACCACTTACATCCAAACGATATACATTCTGTCCTGCACCATCAGCATCCAACTGAATACGGTCACCATAAGCAACTGTTGAACTAGAAGTCAACAAGACATTATTATGAACTTCTGTAGAACTACCTCCCGTCTGTGCTGCTACGATACCGTCTTCCAGCAGCCATACAGCTACACGACAGTTTTCTACATTAGCCGATTTTACTTTTACATTTACCACTACAGAACTTCCTGCATTTTCTGAAGCTACTGAAATAGCTGTTTTACATCCACTGGCTGCAACCTCATTTACTCTTGAAGCAATTTGCTCTGCTTGTTTATCAGCATCACTAAGAGCTCCTTGAATCATATTTGAAGTATTCAAATCAACACTCAACGAAGGATAAGAGCTAACAGTCAGATAGCTGTTTATAGTATTACTAGCCTCCCCTGCCATTGTATCACCATTGTGCGAAGCCACAAAAACAGCACAGTTATCAGGATTAGCTTTCAGATAAGCATCAATGCCTCTTTTCATATACGGACAATTCTGACACCATGTACCCGTATGCTGAACGGCAAGTACACGCTTCGCAAAACCAGTATTTTGCTCAGGCTTGCTGTCGGCAGGCAAAGAAGGAATATTCTTAAATGCTCTTACTGTAATATTCTCTGTTTTCACACCTTCATAATATGCATAAAACACATAGTCACCTTCAGTAGTAGTGCTGAAAGAAGTTTCTTTAAACGAAGAAGTATTACCCGAAGGATCTTCCATATAAACCTTAGACTGTGAAGTGATGTCTGTTTCTCCTTTCATCACAGCTACGGTAACCGCATCTGTACCATTTGCTTCAATAACAGTCTTAGATATAGACAATGTCAAATCACCACTTACTGTTCCGGAGTCTTCTCCTCCATCATTTCCCGAACATGCAGTAACAGCCATTAAAAAACAAACCGCCAAGGTTTTAAAAATATATGCAGGTTTCATAAATATCTTTGTTTAATCGTTTTTTTAATAATAGGTTTTCAATTTCAGGATACAATCAGAAAGAAGAAGTCACTACCAGGTTGGCTCCGGTATATGCCGGTGTGTAACGGCATACTCCTCCCGAGCATACATAACCAGCACGGTTTCTTCCATAGCTTAACTGTACACGGGTATTCTTACGTGTATAACTTACAGAAGCTGTATAGTAATGTACCTTTGTCGTACCATGATTATACATATCGCTTACACTGACACTCCAGCGTGGAGCCATGCTGAATTCCAGAAGAGCTGCCATCCAGTCTTTTTCATAATCAGTAGAGTAAAGATATTGCAGTTCTGCACGCAAAGCCATTTTGCTGTTGAACTTGTATGTATTGTCAACAACAAAAATATTCGAAGCATAAGTTTTGTCGTCCATTCCATGTGTAGGGCTCCACTCCTGAACAGATACCAATACAGCAGTTTTCCACTGCTTATTCCAACGGTGTTCTACATCAGCATTGATGTCACGCCATAACAAACGAGATTCTCCTGTAATATTTTTATCCGAATAAGCTGTCGAGAAATTTGCATGGAAATTCCAATAACGAGAACGGTTTGAAGCTGGGCGCAAAGAGTAATAAACATCAAACTGTCCGGCAGTTTCACCCTCTGCATTTACCTGATACGGCTCAAGATTGGCAAGCATATACGTGTACTGACGTGTCAGCGCAGGCAAATAGTTTAATGTATTTCCCGCTCCCTGTCCCTGTAAGGTAAGCATGGTATTCATATGCTCCAGACGACGGAAAGTACCCAAGGCAGAAAAATTACCTGTAGCATATCCTACTTCTGCAAGAATAGCATTACCATCCACTTCGGTTGCAGATGAAATCTCCGGTAAGTCTTTCGTTTTTGTTACATATTCAGCTCGGACGTCCAGACCATTCCAGTTAAAATTACCACCAACAGCATACATATCCAGATTGTTTGTTGTCAATCTGTCTACATAATCTGCATTATCTTTCAAATTCTCATAACGATTTACATAGCTACCTTCCAATTGCAAAGATGCACTTTTCCAACCGGCAATATCAGATAAAGATAAAGTAAGGTCTGCTCCACGCACTGCCGATTCAGCATAATCCAAATATAAACGTGGTCTTCCATACATACCTTTCAGTGACAGGTAGTTCTTATAACTGTAGTGTCCCCATACACCTTCTATCGAATTATTAAATCCCAAGGTACGGTCTTCATAACTGCGGAAAACAAGTCCACTTCCATACTGGTCAAAGATATCTCCTACACGAAATCCAAAATCTCCATCTTCCCAAGCAACATATTTTGAACCAAGAATCGTACGGCGTCCATTTCCATAAGTACCGTAGTCATATCCTTGTAATGCCGGCAAAAAACCCTCCAACTGAATGCCTGCAGAAAATTTACCACGTGTATAGTCAAGTTTCAAATAATTGTTCGAACCGAAATGATCGTCAGGATTAGCTGCAGCCGCTCCCAGTTCACTATCATCTACATAATAAATACTGTTCGACTCCAGACTTCCAGTAAGTGTTCCTTTATCACGAGTCTGAGCATGAAGAACGGTTGTTGCTCCAACAGCCGCCATGCATAATATCATCATTTTCTGTTTCATCGTGCCGGATTATTTTTGTTGTAATTCTTTCAGTTTCTCAAACAACTCCAATTCGCTACCTGGAGTGTAACCGGTATGTGAATATACGATATTCCCCTGACCGTCTACAATAAATGTATGCGGAGTAAAGGTTACATTCATTGCACGCTTCAAATCCTGGTTTTTATCGAATACGCAAATAAAGTCCCAGCCCGAACCCGAAGCCATAGAGCGCGCACGAGTAGAAAAACGGCTATCATCTATCGATACAGCAACAACTTCAAAATCTACTTCTTCCTGCCATTCTTCCAACTGATCGTTTATAGCATTCAGCTCCATCAGACAAGGTTTACAGGTTATTCCCCAGAATGACATAATAAACGGCTTACCATTCACTAATGAAGATATTTCAACAAGCTTTCCATCTGCATCTTCTACTTTCACATTCGAAAGTTTTCCTTGTGCTGCCACTTGCAGGCAACCGCATACCAGGCAAAACACTAATAAAAGTTTTCGTAACATAGTAAATTTCCCCTTTTATTTTTTAGAATTAGTACCTAAAAATATTCCGTTCGGAAAGGCTCAGTCAGGCAACAGTCTGTTCTTATGAAAAGAGCCGTTCCAAACGGAATCATCATTTATTTTAAAACGAACATTCGCAATTATCTGCTATACAATCTTATTTCTGTATTTTCTTAATGAAACTACTCTTTGAACAATCTATTGTAACAGACTCACGTTTCAACTTGCGTGCAACATCTGCCGACGGCAAGAATGTCTTAGGCATATTCTTGATTGTTGCAGTCTGATAAGCTGCCCATGGAGTTGTAAGAACTGATTTCTTAGCAACTGACTTCAACGGAGCAACAGATGACTGTAAAGTTCTTGCTCTAGAAGAAGCATCACTGCGTGATAAAGTCATATCTCCAGTTCCATAATATGTACTATATACATTATTATTATATGTACCTATGAACGAAGGAAGAAGATTCATGCCATTGTAATCGAGAACTTTCACTGCAAGATTATTGTCATCAACAACCTGTACATTAAAGTCACTGTAATAAACTTTTCCGGCAGCACTATCATAACCTGCTACATAATAAACGAATGGTGTATTCCATGCACTCAAAGGCGGAACAGAATAGATATTAGATGCACTCAGGATAATAGCATACAAAGTCTGTCCATTATCTTCTACAGGAATTACTTCGAAGAAGATCTTAGGTCCATAGTCGAAGAACAAATCATCAGCATCAACAGCAGAATAGCTGATATTGTTAAACAAATCCCATGGGCTGGCATATTTGTGCGGGAAGTCACCTTTAAAGCGTCCTACGACACGATTCTTCATCTTATACAGCTCTATTTGCTTTTCACGTGCCTGAATATAGTTTGCTTTTTCTTCTTCAATATAAAGCTTGGCTTCTTCTTCAGTCATGTTCTTCATAGTCATGATTGTCTTGACAAGCTTATCGTAGTCAGCATATTCACCAGCTTCTTCCGGTTCTCTAGAGAACTCAATAGGGAATGTAACAGTTTCAGTTTCTCCATTAGAACCCTGACGGTTAAATGTAGCATTCCAAGTTCCACATAATGCATCCAGAACAGACTGTCCGCCAGCATCAACCGGAGTTCCGAAATCTGCTACTGCCGTAGCTTTTGCCATATAAGGTTCTGATAAATCTTCATCTTCATTGTAAGCCTGTACAACCAGCATATTTTCTTCTTCAGGGAATGAATCAAAATACATTTTATAACCTTCAGAACTATTTATAGCTGTTATTACGTCTGCATCTGTAACATCTAAGCCATAGTTTGTCACATAGTATTTCTCATCCATACCATATTCAGGGCGAAGTGACGCATTCCATTCTGACATAGAGTTTTCTACATAACGGATACCTCTACAGTCACCATTAGGAGCTTTGATAGTATAGCTGACTTTATAAGGCTGATCAGGTTCTACATTGCCAGCAACAGTCAATTCTACATCTGGCTTAGTAGACTCAACAATTTCATACACTTCTTCCTGGAAGCTCTGTTTAGAGTAATCATCAGCAAAGTTACAAGTAATGAACAAATGATACTTCTTACCGATACTCATTCCGGTATATTCTATTTCCTGCGGCTCTACAAGCGGTGTACTTTCATTAAACACCAATGCAGGAACACCTTGTTCACCCACATATTTTTTCATCAATTCATAATCATCTTCCGAAGTCATATATACTCCATAGCTCAGCGCACCAGTCGGAGGAGTAATAGCTACTTTCAGTTTAGTTTCGTTCTTCTTCAAGACAGTTACGGTAGCCTTTTCATCTACTCGGTCAGCACTTTGAGCATAGACCATCTGTTTGGCATACATTCCATTGAAAGTAACACCTTCATCTGACCATTCTTCTGTATAGTCGCCAACAGTCGGAGCCAGCGCCTGACTCATCAACATGCCACCGCCATAGTCTACTTCATAGTCCAAATTACCTTCTTCATCAGATTCACCAACAAGGATAACATAAGCTGTACCCTGAGTAACCTGCCATTCTCCCCACATCGGATCATCCGGATCAACCTGAACACCACTGGTTATAGTGATGTCCTGAGGACCACAAGAAACGCCAACAGACGGATTTCTCAAAAAGTCCACATCAGTCTGCATAAACTGATCTTTCATTGAATTATAGTTCAACGCATCGGTAAAAGACCATTTATAATACACACCTTCAGGCATTTCAATATGGAATTTTATTTCATCACGAGTAGCCGAGATAATAGTAATACGTCTTGAATATTCCGGAGTTGTAAATTCAAATCCTTTTACCTGATATTCGGTTCCCACTTTAAAGGCAAAAATTGCCGTATACTTTGTATTTCCATTCAGGCCATATAAGTAAGCAGTATTTTTACCATCCTGAGCTGTAAATATGCCGTTACCATTTTCCTTTTCAGCATTGGCAAACATAATCTCTCCGTCAGGGAAGTCAGATTCGGAAACACTTCCTTCTTCTACTTGATAAGTATAAGTTTCTACCCCTTTCAAATTCAAGGAAATAGTAGCCGAAGTTGCATAAATGGCACTACCCTCATCTCCTTTCTCACTCTCAATCTCAATAGTTACTTCTGAGCTTGGGCCTTCTCCCGGAGGAGTTACCTCATCATCGTTACCGCTACATCCTCCTAATACCAAAAGGAATAACATCGATAAACAAAAGGCCGAAAATTTAAATTTCTTCATAAAAAAGAATTTTAATTAATTAATATAAATCAAAAAATACTCTCTCTACAGAACCTTATTTTTTATCCAATAAGCCTTCTTTTTACTAACTAATTGTTGTTAATCGAGATGCAAAAATAACCAAGAGATTGGAAAAATAAAATAAATTATGAAAAAAGTACAAAATATTATTGCCAATCAAACATTATAATAAGAGGTGATATATTATTAATTATACACACATAAAGAAGATAAAACATATCGTTTTGATACAATAAATAAACATATAAGCAAAAAACGTCACATCAAAACTTTACAAAATTTGTTAAACACCAAGATAGAGTATCATTTTACTTTTTTAATAAAATCATCTTAAATCTTTTAAGAGTTTAAAGTATTTACAAAAAGCTATAGTGTTAAAAAACACTAACTGAATTGTTATACAATATTTATAAACACATATTCTACAAACATTCGTAGAAGAATTCTGTTTTTATCTTTACTTTTGTCTTATACAAACGGCAGATTTTACAACATGGAAAAAGAGAAACGAATACTAGTAGGAATGAGTGGAGGAATTGACAGTTCCGCTACCTGCATTATGCTACAAGAACAAGGTTATGAAGTTGTAGGTGTGACTATGAGAACCTGGGATATACCTTCTCACTTTTCAACCCCGGAACAAGAACAACCCGACGAAATATTAGAAGCAAAGGCTCTAGCCGAACGTCTGGGTATAGAACATCATGTTGCCGATGTCCGCGAGGAATTCCGCAATGTCATCGTACAATATTTTATCGACGAATACATGAAGGGACGTACTCCCAATCCTTGCGTCATGTGTAACCCGCTGTTTAAGGAACGCATCTTATGCGAATGGGCCGACCGTACCGGCTGTGCACAGATTGCCACAGGACATTACTGCCGACTGGAAGACAGAAAGGAGCATCGATATATAGTAACCGGTGATGATCCGACAAAAGACCAGTCATATTTTCTATGGAAACTTCCACAAGAGATATTGAAACGTATGGTGTTCCCATTAGGAGGAATGACCAAAACCGAGGTAAGGGCTTACCTCGCAGAAAAAGGCTTTGAAGCCAAAGCCAAAGGAGGAGAAAGCATGGAAGTCTGTTTCATCGATAAAGATTACCGGGACTTTCTGAGAGAACACTGTCCGGATATCGACGAACGAATCGGAACAGGATGGTTTGTCGACAGCAAAGGACTGAAGTTAGGTCAGCACAAAGGTTTCGCCTATTATACTATCGGACAGCGCAAAGGACTGGAAATCGCACTCGGACGTCCGGCGTATGTTCTGAAAATCAACCCTGCCAAAAACACAGTCATGCTGGGAGATGCCGAACAGTTGAAAGCCGAGTATATGCTTGTAGAAGATATAAATGTAATAGATTTACAGGAATTGCTGGAATGCCCCGACCTGTCCGTACGAATCCGCTACCGTAGTCGCCCTATTCCTTGTCAGGCTATCTTACTGGATGAAGGACACCTACTTGTAAAATTCAAGGCTGAAGCTTCAGCCATCACTCCAGGACAGTCGGCTGTTTTCTATGATAAAGGCCGTGTATTAGGTGGAGGATTTATCGCTTTCCAACAAGGCATAAAGAAACTGATAGCCGAAAATGAAGAAAAATTCTAGTGTTTAACCCTTCATGTACCTGACAAAACATATCTTTCTGGAAGCATGTTTTGTCAAGTACGTGAAGGCACACGAAAAATATGCCGAGAAATCAGGAAAAACTTCTCGACATATTTTTAAAATTTGTACAAAAAATCAAGTATTTTACATGAAGTTTTTGAGGCACTTCAGCATTAGCGGTAAGACTCCGCAAATTCCTTTGATACAGAATTACTTACACTCTTACACACGTCTGCACTGAAATCCATTCCGCAGCAGATAATTGCATCCCAATCCGCTTCCGTCAGTTCGGCAAGATCAGCCCGACGGACACGATATTTCAGCAACCCGTATACCACACCCGCATTAAAATTATCGCCAGCTCCAATGGTACTTACCGCTTTCAGCGGAGTCACCGGATAGTCCTTACATACATATTTCGTACGCAAACGGACATCACCATCGGCATCGGTACAGATAAAGTTCGGGCAGTAGAATCCTACATGATTGCTGTACACCTTATCGGCATCCGGCTGACGGAACATATTCTGAAAATCTTCTGTCGAACCCCTTAAGATATCGGCATACTCAAAGTTCTCTATAATAGTAGGCATCAACTTAATAGCCTCATTAGCATGCGTACTGCGGAAGTTGACGTCATAATATATGATTGCGCCTGCATCATGAGCACGGTCAAGCAACTCTTTTACTTTATCACGCAACACAGGAGTAATAGCAAAATAAGAACCGATCATGATAATATCATCACTCGATATTTCAGGCATATTTACTTCCAGCCTCTGGCGAGGATAGTCTTTATAGAAAATATACTCGGCATCATTCCGTTCGTTCAGAAAAGCCAGCGACACCGGCGACTTCCCTTCCGGAAAGACATTCACATTTGCCGTATCAACTCCGTTTTCGCGCATGTTTGCCAAAATCATCTCTCCCACACGGTCGTTTCCCGTTTCACTGATAAAGGTAACATTCTGCCCCATTCTTCCCAGTGAAATTACAGCGTTATAAACAGAGCCGCCCGGAACAGCCGCCTGTGGCTGTCCGTCGCGGAACAGAATATCAAGAATCGTTTCCCCTATACCGATAACCTTTCTCATAGCAAAAATCTGTTTATTTACTCAACGCACGGGAGCGCTCGCCCAGATAACCTCCATGATGGCGCTTGCTATATTCTTCAATAGTAAATCCTGTCTGCTTCATAGTTTCTACCACCAGTATATCTCCGATAACAGTCATGATGGTAGTAGAAGTAGTAGGAGTCATACCCAACGGACAAACCTCGTCCGGATGTCCAGTAGCAAGACAGATATCCGCTGCTTCAGCAAGCGGACTTTCCGGATTTCCGGTAATGACAATCTTCTTCAACGACGGATTCAAACGATCAGCCAAATCGGTCAGTTCCACGATTTCACGCGTTTTACCCGAATTGGATATAAGAAGCAGCAAGTCATTTTCCTGCAAAATTCCCAAATCGCCATGTTGAGCTTCACTGGGGTGAAGAAAAACAGCAGGAATACCCGTAGAACAAAAAGTAGTAGCAATGTTCATGGCAATCTGTCCGGCCTTTCCCATTCCACTGGTTACCAGCTTTCCTTTTTTGCGGTGTACTTGTTCTACAATCAGCTCAACGGCCTTCTCGTATGCATCTGTTACGGGAATATTCAATACAGCCTGTGCTTCACGCTGCAACAGTTCGTGAATAGATGAAATCATATTATGATGAGTTTAGTAAATTAATATTCGAGTAATTGTTTCAGCTCATCGAAAGTGTTGGCCACAGTGAAATAATTTTTCAGCGGGCGATGAGCGAAGTGTTGTGTTTCCAGTCCGGCAAGAAATTCAAGAATCCCGTTCCAGAAACCATTAACATTATAAAATATCACTTTCTTTTCGTGATAACCTATTGTGGCGGCAGCCATGACATGAAATATTTCATCAAGCGTTCCCACTCCACCAGGCAACGCAACAGCCACATCTGCTTCTTGCAGCATGATATCCTTACGGTCACTCAGATTGACAGCACGAAACGTCACATCAAGCAAATCGCTGACAGCCCCCCTTTCTTCCAGCTTGGTAGGAACTACTCCCATTATCATAGCTCCATTTTCTTTTGCAGAGCGGGCAACAGCCTCCATAAGTCCTGTATTCGAACCTCCATAAATGAGCCACTTTCCGGTTTTACCAATCCATGCACCCAGTTCGGAAGCTTTTTCGGCATAAATCGGATCGATGTGATCGGAAGCCGAACAGAATATTGCAATTTTATTCATAATACCTTAATTTATATAATACCGCAAACGGCCAGGAACAGCCAGTGCAGTCTGTAGCGAAGAAAATCAATATACCTGCAAATATCTGTATTTTTTCAGTTACGACAATAAGTATTATTGTATTTTTGCAACGAAAATCCATGCAAAGAAGAAAACTCATGCCATACAATACTTTTATTTTGCCAAACGGACTGCGTATTATCCACGCTCCCAGCCCTACCAATGTAACATATTGCGGATTTGCCGTCGATGCCGGAACGCGTGATGAATTTACCAACGAACAAGGGATGGCTCATTTTGTAGAACACCTTATATTTAAAGGAACCCGCAAACGCCGTGCATGGCATATCCTGAATCGCATGGAAAATGTAGGAGGCGATTTGAATGCTTATACTAATAAGGAGGAAACAGTTATATACAGTGCCTTCCTGAAAGAACATTTTTCCCGTGCCGTGGAATTGCTGACAGACATTGTCTTCAACAGTATCTTTCCCGAACAGGAAATAACCAAGGAAGTAGAAGTCATTATCGATGAAATACAAAGTTACGAAGATAGTCCCGCTGAACTGATATTCGATGATTTTGAAGAACTGATATTTCCCAACCATCCGTTGGGACGAAACATACTAGGCAAACCGGAACAACTCCGACACTTCGGAAGCCAGGATGCACTTTACTTTACTGGAAGATATTACAAGCCTGCCAACATGGTATTCTTTGTTCAGGGAGATATCGATTTCAAACGGGTAGTTCGCACCATAGAAAAAGCTACGGCAGACATTCCTTTTTCAAACGTAGACAATTACCAACGTCAGGCGCCACATGCCTACCTGCCCAAGCAACTCACTCTACACAAAGACACTCATCAGGCACACGTAATGATTGGTGGACGTGGATACAATGCCTACGATGAACGACGAACAGGCCTTTATCTACTTAACAATATCCTAGGAGGACCCGGAATGAACAGCCGGCTAAACGTTTCACTGCGTGAAAAGCGCGGGCTTGTATACAATGTAGAATCGAACCTCACAGCTTACACTGACACCGGAACATTCTGCATTTACTTTGGTTGTGATCAGGAGGATGCCGATTACTGTACCGAACTCGTACATAAAGAACTTAAAAAGTTATGCGACCGTCCGCTTACAACCACACAACTACACGCTGCAAAAAAACAAATCATCGGACAAATCGGAGTAGCAAGTGACAACTTTGAAAACAATGCACTCGATATGGCAAAATGCTTCCTACACTATAAGCGTTACGAAGAAAAAGAAGAAGTCTTTCATCGCATAGAAGCATTGACTGCACAACAACTGCAAGACATAGCAAACGAAATGTTTTCCGAGAATTATTTGTCAATATTAGTATATAAATGAAATATCTGCCTAAATATTTTTGTCTAATCGTAAAATCAAAGCCAAAAATCAAACAAATATTACATTTTGACAAATAAAAATTTTTGTCAATCATACATATTTCATAAATTAGCCCCGTAAGACAAAAGTTAATAGATTTTATCTATATATACAAAAGATATTATGGGGAACAACGTTTTAATACTTGAAATCACATCAGGAATATGCTGCATACTAACAGCCATATTTTTACACTACTCAGCCATACCCAAAAGTAGCAATAAGAAAAATTACCAAAAAGGGTATACAATAGTAAAAATAGCTTCGTTAATATTAGGTATTTCAGCACTATTGTTTGCCTTTTTGGAAAACAGTATTGATACATACAATAAAAGAAGTTTTATACAGATAATACTTCCAGTAGAAACATTACTAGTTTTCTGGGTATTCGTATACCCTTTATACGATAGAGAAAAGCTTAAGAATTTCCTTAAATACCAGGTATTTTACACAGCGGCATTATGCTCTGCCAATATCATTTATCTTTTTATAGCAAAAAGGATGATAGGACAATGGTTCTACTACCTATTAGTTTCGTGCTATGTCATACAATTTGCTTTTTACACAATAATATACGTACACATTTCAAGAATCTGGTTAAAAAAGAGAAATATCGATTCGAGCAATTTTAAAAAATACCCTTTTCGCATATGGATGGCAGCATTCATCATAGGTGTAATGGGCATAGTAGCAGAAATTTACCCAAACGAAATTTACTTGCAAATATTTACTTTATGCTATACGGTATTTTTCATTTCACTTGGCATACAGTATCACAACTACAGTATCATAGCACCAGTTGAAACGACAAAAAAAGAAGAAGCAACAGTATCAGAGGGAACAAACAATAAAGCTGAGACATCTAAGCAGGAGGAGAAACGCCACGGACAAAGCAATGACATAATTAAAGAAAAAATTACAATATGGGTAGAACATAAAGGATATCTACAACTAGGTGTCACCATACAAGATTTAAGTCGTGAAATCGGTATAAATCGTACATATTTGTCAAATTACATAAACGAAACATACCAAACCAACTTCAATGGATGGTTAAATGACCTCCGTATTGAAGAGGCAAAACAAAAAATCATATCATCTCCTGAAATAAACTTGAGCGACCTTGCTGAAATGGTAGGTTTTGCAGATCAGGCACATTTCAGCAAGCAGTTTAAGCAGAAAGAAGGAATACCTCCTTCCGTATGGAAAAAAGGGCATCGTGTCCAAAGTGAAAAAGATTAATATTTTACATTTTTGTCGAAAAATACACAATTATATACAAATAGACAAGCAGGAACGTAGCATTTACGCCTAGATTTGCACAATAAATAAAGGCGATAAGATATAAAACAAAGAACATTATCAATTATCATTCATTAATTAATTAAAAGTATGAAGAAAAAATTCTATGGAGCCCTTTTGTTAGGAAGTGTACTTCTCGCTGGGGGGTATGGTATCTTGCTCTGATTACGATGATGACATTAACTCTTTAACACAAAGAGTAGATGCCATTGAAAAATCGGTTGCAGATCTTAAAGCAGCTATTGAAAATGGCAAAACCATCAAATCTGTGACGTCTATAGAAAATGGATTTGAAATCGAGTTTTCAGACGGTCAAAAGTATGCCATTAAAAATGGAGAAAACGGTGCAAATGGAGACACTTGGACTATTGGCTCTGATGGCTATTGGTATAAAAATGGTAATAAAACAGAATGGAAAGCTGTGGGAACAGATGGAGCTGAAGGTTCAGAGGGTCCTGCAGGTCCTGCTGGAGAAAATGGACAATATTATGTGCCCAATGCAGAAACCGGATGTTTTGACATATACAAAGATGGCAAAAAAGTAGAATCAACAGATATAAGTTGGAAAAGCGGTAGTATGACTGCTGTATTCAATGGTACTCAGTTAACATTATCTGGCGTAGATTTGGGTGACGGAACAATCGGAGATGTAACTCTCAATGTAGGTGTACAGTTAGGATCCGTTGCTTTTATTCCTGAAGTTGTAAGCAGTGATGTACCTTATCCAACTACAACTGATGAATTTTTGCATTTAACAACCTATCTGGATGAAAGTAAATATGATGCATCAAATACTTTTGTTCCACAAGCTGATTTTGATAAATCAAATATCATTGAAACAGCCTATCGTTTGAATCCAAGTAATGCAAATATTCAAGACGCAGTTTTAGCATTTATCAACCGCCAAGTTGAAACACGCGCAACAGCAGATAATACAAATTTGTTAAATTGCGCAGATTATACTTGGAATGAAAAGGAAGGAACTGTTTCTGTTAAAACAACAATAAATGCGAGTGCACTAAGTGAAGACAATAAAGAAGCTGATATTGCAGCATTGCAAGTATGGGCAGGTCAGCATCCTGTTACTTCAGACTTCATTCATGTAGAATCTAACCCTATTGACGTAAAATTAGCAGATAGCCTTAAAACTTTGGAGGCTGGAAATTTAGTTGAATTCTACCCTAGAACTAAAAGTATTGCCAAAGGCGAATCAGATGCATTCGTAAAACAATTTGTTAGCCTTAATGCAAAAGCTAATTTCGAATTCTCTTATGATGAATCAATTGATTTGAAAAAATATGTAGGATTATATTCTCCTATTAAAAAAGAATTCCTAGCTGAACTAGGATTTATTGGTATGAGCTATGACTTTACACTTGTTAGCGAGTATAAGTCAGATGATAATCAAAAGACTAATCAGCAATGGTATGTAAAAGAAACAGAAGAGGGTGTTATCAAAGTTGACGAAAGTCATCTAACAGAAGGATTAACTCCTGCTATTGGTAAGACTCCTGTTGTTCGTGTTGATGCTTATCTAACTTCTAATGCAGGTACTAGAAGACTAGTCGCTTCTTCATACATTAAACTTCAGATTACTGATATCAGTGTTACTCCAGGTGAAGATAAGGACCCAATTAAAGCAGATATTTCTGAAACTAAGAGATATGAATACCATGCACTTAGCAATAAGGCTACAATCGTAGGTGAAATGCCATGGCAAGAAGTTAACAACGTTATTTATGGTAAGACTGGATTAAATTCACAAAACTTCTGGAATTACTATGGAGGTTCAAAAGACCAATACGAAGTTAAAGTAACTACTAAACAACAAACTACAGGAAATGAAGTTACAATTATCTCTAATACAATTACTGCTGGTACAAATTGGGTATTTGGAGATAAAGGACTTGAACTTGAAGTAATGATTAACAAGGGAGAAACTCAGACTTCTAACATCAAAGTAGGTGTAAACAATGAAGTGAAGACTGAAAACACATACATGGATGTAGAAGGTCAGGGTGCTGAATATATTGTTACAATTACAATTCCTTCAGACAATAAGGAACAAAGAGGTGATGTTGTTTTATCTCAAGTATTCTATGTGAAAGAAGATTGTAAGACATTCACTTACAACCCATTGTATTTGGAAGGTGAAAATACTATTGTAGTTAAAGGTCAGCTGAATGCCTCTAAGACTTGGGAAATGTCTTCAGTAGTAAATGAACATTTCGAAAGAATTGATGGCAAGAATATCTTCCAATACTATAGTGAAATCAATAATATTGCAGTTAACGGACTTTCATTCCAATGGGCAGCTGGTACAACTGGAGTAACTCCTGATGCTAGTGTTGTCAATACAACAGACTTTACAGTTGCATTGGATGGTGCTATGACTGAATCTGAAGTCATCAAGAATATGACTTATAAGACAACATTAGTCAACGGTGAAACTTGCAACTTTAACTATAACATTAAGTTTATTAACCCATTCGTTGCTACAACAGGAAAAGCTATTGAAGTTTATGGTAACGGAATTGGCAAGAATACAGGTGATGTTAAAACACAGTTGTTAGTAAATGATACAGAAGGAGATGCTATTTATTATTGGGATGGTACTAAATTGACATTAACTTCTAAAGCAACTAACGACTATAAAGTTGCAGCTCCAACTGTTACTTATGAATTCGATAAAGACAATGCAGATTACAAGACAATAAAAGCTAATATGTCTGCGAACTCTACATTAGATATTGATAATAACGGTATATTTACTTGGGAAAACGAAGGAGCTAAATTGACAAGAAATTATACTTTGCCAATTAAAGTTACTGTTACATTCGAAAACTTATCAGAAGTTGTATGCACAATTCCTGTAGTATTGAAAGCTGAAAAATAAAATTTAATATTAAGGAATAGAACATAAAAAGGAGGGGGATGGTGAATTTCATCCCCCTTTTTTATTTTGTAATTTATAAACAACTCAGCCTATGATTACTAAACGGATTCTCCTGGCAGCATTACCGCTGATGAGCGTAATCGCAGGAAATGCACAAACATCTTCTCCACAAATCAAGGAAGAAGGAAAAACAGAGTTTGTTCCTCATTGGTTCATGCAAGTACAAGCAGGTGCAGCACACACACGTGGCGAAGCAAAATTTGGAGACTTGATTTCTCCGGCAGCTGCTATCTACGGCGGCTATCAGTTTACACCGCTCTGGGGACTGCGTGCCGGAATAAGTGGTTGGCAGGCTAAAGGAGGATGGGTATCCCCACAAAATGCCTATAAATACAATTACTTACAGGGTAATGTAGACGCTACACTAGATTTGAGCAACTTGTTTTGTAGTTATAATCCTGACCGTTTCTTCAATGCATATTTATTTGCAGGTGTAGGACTAAACGGAGCTTTCAATAACGATGAAGCTGTAACACTGGCTAACAAAGGCTATGATTTGCGTTACCTATGGACAGATAATAAGATCAGTCCGGTTGGCAGATTCGGATTAGGTACAAACCTACGATTAACCTCTAACCTTTTCTTCAACATCGAAGTAAACGCAAATGTTTTGTCGGATAAATTCAATTCAAAGAAAGCTGGCAATGTAGACTGGCAGTTTAATGCGCTTGCCGGATTTACTATCAAGTTTGGAAAAACTTCACGCAAAACAGAACCTGTTTACTATGAACCAACTCCTCAACCAACACCCGTTGTAAAAGAAGAGCCAAAACCGGTACAGCAACCTGCTCCGGTAAAACAGGAAAAGGTTAGTATGACAGAAAATATCTACTTTGCACTTAATTCTTCCGCTATCCGCAATGAAGAAAAAATGAAGATTGAAAAACTGGCAGAATTCATGAAAGAACACACTGAATGTAACATTACTATCAGTGGATATGCAGACAAGCAGACTGGTAATGCAGATATCAACATGCGCCTTTCTAAGAAACGCGCTGAAAATGTAGCTACCCAACTGAAAGAAATGGGTATCGACAGCCAGCGTATCACTGTCGATTACAAAGGTGATTCTGTACAACCATTTGGTACACCAAAAGAAAATCGTGTAAGTATCTGTATAGCTGAATAACAGAACCCTTTAATTCTTCATAACATGTAAGGAACGTCACTCTCCTATTCCCTAGGGAGAAGATGACGTTCCTTTTTTAGTTTTTGTACACGATGATGCTTTCCGAATGATGAATAAATCACTATCTTTGCGCAAACTGATAAATGTCGGGAAATACAAAACCATATATACACATGAAAATAGAAGATAAACTGACTGCCTCCGTCATCAACGGGGTAAAAGAATTGTACGGTGCAGAAGTGCCTGCCAAAATGGTACAATTACAGAAAACCAAGAAGGAGTTTGAAGGTCATCTTACGCTTGTGGTTTTCCCTTTTCTGAAAATGTCGAAGAAGGGACCGGAGCAAACAGCACAGGAGATCGGTGAATATCTGAAACAGAACGAACCGGCTATCGCAAATTATAATGTCATCAAAGGATTCCTGAACCTGACTATCGCATCGGATGTATGGATTGAACTGCTGAACCGCATTCACGCTGATGCTCAATGGGGTATCCAGAAAGCTACGGAAGATGCTCCGCTGGTAATGATAGAATATTCATCACCGAATACAAACAAGCCGCTGCATCTGGGACATGTCCGCAATAACTTGTTGGGTAACGCACTTGCCAATGTAATGGCTGCCAACGGAAACAAGGTTGTAAAGACAAATATCGTAAACGACCGTGGTATCCACATCTGTAAGTCAATGCTTGCATGGCTGAAATATGGTAACGGAGAAACTCCTGAATCGTCTGGAAAGAAGGGTGACCACTTGATTGGTGATTATTATGTGGCTTTCGACAAACATTACAAGGCTGAAGTAGCTGAGTTGATGGAAAAAGGCTTGAGCAAGGAAGAAGCAGAAGCTCAATCACCACTGATGCAGGAAGCTCGTGAAATGTTGCGTAAATGGGAGGCAAATGCCCCTGAAATCCGCGCTTTGTGGAAGAAAATGAATGACTGGGTATATGCCGGATTCGACGAAACATACAAGATGATGGGTGTCAGCTTCGATAAGATATACTACGAATCTGAAACATATCTGGAAGGTAAGGAAAAAGTGTTGGAAGGACTGGAAAAAGGTTTCTTCTACCGCAAAGAGGATGGTTCTGTATGGGCTGATCTGACTGCAGAAGGTCTTGACCATAAGCTGTTGCTGCGTGCCGACGGTACTTCTGTCTATATGACTCAGGATATTGGTACTGCGAAACTTCGTTTCCAGGATTTCCCAATCAACAAAATGATTTATGTAGTAGGAAACGAACAGAATTATCACTTCCAGGTGCTTTCTATTCTGCTCGATAAGCTGGGATTTGAATGGGGTAAGGATCTGGTTCACTTCTCTTACGGTATGGTGGAACTGCCGGAAGGTAAGATGAAGAGCCGTGAAGGTACGGTAGTAGATGCAGACGACCTGATGGAAGCAATGATAGAAACAGCGAAAGAAACCAGCAGTGAACTGGGTAAGCTGGATGGCCTGACTAAGGAAGAAGCTGATGATATCGCACGTATCGTAGGTCTGGGTGCACTGAAGTATTTCATCCTGAAAGTGGATGCTCGCAAGAATATGACATTCAACCCGAAAGAATCTATCGATTTCAACGGTAATACAGGTCCGTTTATCCAATATACCTACGCTCGTATCCAGTCTATTTTGCGTAAAGCTGCCGAAGCTGGTATCACTATTCCTGCTGTTATCCCGACAGGTGTGGAACTGAGCACAAAAGAAGAGGGACTGATTCAGATGCTTGCTGACTTTACAAATGTGGTACGTCAGGCTGGAAGTGACTATAATCCGTCTATTCTTGCAAACTATGCGTACGATCTGGTAAAGGAATACAACCAGTTCTATCACGATTTCAGCATTCTGCGTGAAGAAAATGAAGCATTGAAGGTGTTCCGTCTTGCTTTGAGCCAGAATGTAGGAAAGATCGTCAAACTGGCAATGGGACTGCTCGGTATTGAGGTTCCTGAACGTATGTAATTAAGACATTAATCATACACTATCTTTTATTCACCACGGATTATACAGACTTCTACACATATGTGTGAAACTTCTGCATAGTCTGTGGTGAATTGGTTTATTGATATCGCTATTATACAGATTATGGCAAAGCAGCAGAAATTTTATGTAGTATGGAAAGGAGCGGAACCAGGAATATATACATCGTGGACCGACTGCCAGCTACAAATTAAGAACTACAAAGGTGCTATTTATAAATCATTCGCTACACGTGAAGAGGCAGAACATGCTTTCGCTACTCCTGCTTATGTGTATCTGAAGAAAAGTCAGACAGCAACACACGAACCGGAAGAGAAAAAAATCCCTGAAAATTTCGATTTAAACTGTCTGGCCGTAGATGCTGCATGCAGCGGTAATCCAGGACCAATGGAGTACCGGGGAGTGTATTTACTTACCGGACAGGAAATTTTTCATTTTGGACCTATGTATGGCACAAATAATATCGGAGAATTCCTTGCTATTGTCCATGGTCTGGCACTGATGAAACAAAAGGGGATAAATATGCCTATTTATTCTGACAGCCGCAACGCGTTGAACTGGGTGAAACAGAAGAAATGTAAAACAAAGCTGGAACGTACCGCGAAAACTGAAGAATTATTCCGACTTATCGAACGCGCAGAGAAATGGCTGAATGAGAATCAGTATACTACTCCACTGCGCAAATGGGAAACTGATTTATGGGGAGAAGTACCGGCAGATTTCGGCAGAAAATAACTTTCTGCCTTATTGCGCGGGTTGTGAACGCTTCAAAAGCTGAATATATCGGGGATGATTTCTTCTGACATATCGCAATAGTTTTCGCCAAACTTTCTGACTAAGTAAAAACAACAGAAATATGGTCCCCACGATACATACTGCACCAAACAGTTCTTTCAGACTGGTCAGAAGCGTCTGACGGGTAACTTCTTCATACAATTGCTGGATGGAAACATCAGGCATCCATTCTTTTACCAAATCCATTTTACGGCTTATCAGACCGATATTATCCTGCTGCATGTACTTCAGCCAGCGGTTTAATATGGCTGTACCCAAAGGAGTAGCAATGCTGGTGCGGATAAAGCTTAATACACATAGTCCCTGAAAGAAATGTTCGAAAGGGACAGTCTTGGCTACATAGATGGTCAGCGATATATAAAGTATGCCGTGTCCCAGTCCTTTCAGAAAGTTGGGGATGTAAAGACTTTCAATATTCAGGTTGGGATGGATAAGGAAATACATATAGTACTGATAAACTACTATCAGCATGAAGCCGACGGTAATAAGCAGTTTATAGCCTTTGCGCAGGACTACCTGGCGGTAGAATACAACTCCTGCACCTGCCAGTATTCCGATAAATACACACCAGTTCAGCGAAACGGCATTCAGCATATCATATTTCAGAATAGCACTCATAAACATTTCCTGTAAAACTGATGATGTAGTGAGAAACAAACACAGCATCAGAAAAAGGAACAGGATAGTCGGGAAATGACGGTACTTAAACACGTGGGGATGGATGTATGGACGGTGAGTCGTAAACATTCGGTTCACATTGATAAGGGTGCATACCACTGCCAGTACGATACAGCCTCGTATCAGAGCACTGTCAAGCCAGTCGTAATATTCACCATAAATGCATACAAACACAATGGAGAAAAGCACTACAGCCCAAAGAAGAGCACTTGTCCAATCTATGCCATACAGAGGCATCTTGCGGGTCATCCGGAAGGGACGTGTAAGAAAAAATACGCATAACCACACGACAGCAAGCAGCCCGATGACGAGCCAGTGCATGTATTGCCAGTTTGCCCAATCGCTGATATGTATGGCTACAAGTCCGGAAAGCTGGATGCTTTCGAGTACAATGATATAGATTACCGGATAGAATACGGAAAAATTTCCTGAGGGGGTTACACTCAAACGGATATTTGAAAAACATTCAAATGTACCCCACATTCTGAAAAAACCGGAAATAAAGCACGTTACGACCAGTATGAAGATATTCTGCACGTGCATCGTCACCAGGTTGCAGCAGATAAGTACCGGACATACCATCATAAATATCTGTCGGGTAGTAAAGCGAAACTTCAGACGAAACAGAATGGGAAAAATCACTGTCATACCGATGAATGAGGCATATCCCGCCATCATCACATCTTCTTTCAGGCAACCCAATGCACTTGACATCTGTACAGACGTAGGAAGAAAAACTCCTCCGTTGAACTGAAACACCATTGCAAAGAATAAGGAAAGAAGTATGCACACGGAAGTGGGGATAAATTCCTTGAAATATAAAATTCTAGGACGTTGTTCTTCTGCCATAATTTGTCTTTTATTGCAGTTTTACGTAACATTCCACGTTCATACCGGCACGTAAACGGCTTAGATTCTCTTTGCTGTTATTATGTGTAAATTCAATTCGGACCGGTATACGTTGTTCTACCTTTACAAAGTTTCCTGCCGAGTTGTCCTGAGGAATCAGGGAATAAAAGGAGCCGGTTGCATCTGAAATGGAAATAATCTGTCCTTGGTATTTCACCCCAGGTATAGCATCGACTGTCATTTCTACCAGTTGGCCCTGTTTCATATCGGTAGTCTGAGTTTCCTTATAATTGGCAATTACCCATTTTTCGGTTCCGTCTACAAGAGTCACCAAAGTCTGTCCCGATTGCACCAATTCTCCTTCATGGATATTTTTGCGTCCGGTCACTCCATCGGCTGTAGCACAGATTACAGTATACGACAAATTCAATTTAGCCAGATTCAAAGCAGCTTCTGCCAGCTTAATGTCCGATTCGTTCTGCTCCAGACGTTGGGTTTGTTCCTGTTTGACAAGCTCAGATGATTCTTTCTGACGCAACAACTGCTCGTAGCGGGCTTTCGTGGCAGCATAGTCGGTTTTTACACGATCGAACTGCTGTGGAGTGACTGCTTCTTCTTTCATCAGCTCTGCATAACGTTTGTAATCGGTTTCTGCATTCTGAAGGCGGACGCGCTGTTCCTCGATAGCAGCTTCGGTTACATAGATATTACTCTGAGTTGTATTGATGGTAGTATGCATAGCACTCTTCCCTGCCAGTGCATTCTGGTAATCAGCCTCAGCCTGTGCTACTTTCAGCAAATATTCGGTATTTTCTATCACTACCAGTGTATCTCCTTTCTTAACGGACTGATATTCTTCAAAATAGATTTTTTTGATGAATCCCTGTACACGAGTATTGATAGGGCTTAAATGTTGTTTCACCTGAGCATTGTCTGTATACTCCACATCACCCAGATGTATAAACTTTCCACATATCCAGCTGATTCCTCCAGCCAGAACCAATGCTATAAAAAAATTAGGGATAGCTCTTTTCTTATTTTTTATCATAACGTCTTATTCAGTTTATAGCTTTATTAGAGATTTCCTGTCAGTTTTTTCAATAAATAATACTGGTATAAAATACCTATCTGATAATTCGCCAATTGCAGTTCCATATCCAGCTGTGTGTTACTGGCATCCAGCATATCTGTTATCAGTGCCAGACCGTTTACATATCGTTGACGGACAATATTGAAGTTCTCATGTGCCAGTTGTACACTTTTTTTCTGTGTGCGCAAACGTATATAGGCTTCATTCAGATTGACATATGCAGCATGAATATCATTCTCAGCCTCTTCTTCTGCCACTCTGCGTGCCTCTTCCATTTTACGGGTAGCAAGCTGTGCCTGTTTCAGCTTTCTCTTACTTTTAAATAAGGCATCAATATTATATGAAATGCCGACACCAGCGTACCAATATGTAAAATTGTTATTCAACGGGGGGACTTCTATCAAAATAGGTCCAGTGAAATCGTTTGCTGCTACCAGACTTATCTTGGGCCTTCTTTCAGCACGTATCAAATCCTGTTTATTCTTTTCTTGCTCTATTCTGATATCAGCCAGCCTGACCGACGGAGTATGATGTATTTCGAGCAACCAGTCTTCTTCTGTACGGTTTTCAACATTAAATTTCAGAAGTTCGGTTGTATCGGGGAGGATTAGCACATCAGGCTCCAAACCGACTGCTGTAGCCAGTTTATGGCTCAACACATCTATTTTATCTTTGACAGAAGTCAACGAAAGTTCCAGACTCTGAAGCTGAAGCTCATAACGGGTTATATCACTCTTCAGCGCCGTTCCCTGACGATAAGACGCCTTCATATCCTTTACCAGCAAGCGGGTTTGAGAAATATTGCTTTCGTAAACACGCTTCTGATTGTTTAACTGGAAAAGATCCAAATAATATCCAGCCAGAAGAAAACGAATATCCTGGCGGTTTTCTACATATTCCAGTTCTGCTTCCTTTTTTTGTAACTTGCTCCGTTCGATTCCTTTTGCCACAGCTCCTCCAGCATATATCACCTGACTTGCCTTCAGCACAAAAGAATTACCAAAATGAGGCATATCTGCATGTACTGCATGGGCGAAATTTCTATCGGTCATCACTCCGTCGCCTATATAGTTCAGTTCAACATGCGCCTGAATAGAAGGTAAACGATCATTGCAAGCTACTTTTACCCCTTGCTCAGCTTCAGATATTGCCAAATCGTACAACCGTATACGGTTATTATTCTGATCTGCCAACTGAAACATTTCATCGAGTGTCAATGAACGAGTCTGGGCTAACCCTTGCCCCAATAAACCTAAAAAAACAACACTAACTAATAATACTTTTTTTATCATATATTTTGTTTAGTCTTTATGCACATCAATACCAGACAAATAAATTCTCATTCCTATATCTGGTGTACAATAAAAGAATCACTATTCTTTTTGTCCTAAAAACTTACCTTACTTTTTTGTTATGCAAAAGTAAGTCTTTAATTTTGTTCCGAATTTGCACATTACGCAACAATATTATCAAAATAAGCCAAGTTTATTCCTGATGAATACAGAACAACAAGAATATATATCGCTAATAAGCCGTTCCACGCACGACGACATTCTTATCAAGAAAACCGGTTGGGAAGCAATCAATTTCCAGGAGCATGCGCATGAGAAATTCCAGATTATTTATACACTTTCCGGAACATTGCATGTAGAAACCGGAGGAGTAAACTATTTTGTTCCGGAAAAGCATATAGCATGGATTCCAGAAAAAGCCAGCCATAAGTTATCGAGCAACAGCCGGCAGGTTTCACTCATCATCTTTTATATTAATTTGAACATCACTCCTGATGATGGGAAAAACCGTTTCTCAATATATAGCACCAATGGTATTATAGCCGAAAACCTGAAGTTCATCGCATCAAAAGGGAAAGTCATTACACGCGGAAAGCAAACTGATCTATACAACTTTGCGTTAAGTTTTTTCAATTTACTTCCACAAATGACATTAGGGGCAGACTTTCTGCTGAAAACACTGGTTATCCCCAATGATTCACGCCTGCATCCTATACTGAACTACATAACAGAACACATACATGAAGACTTAAACATGGAACAGATAGCATCACAATATAACTTGTCAGTACGTAATTTAAGCAGGCTGTTTAATACATCAGGCATACACTTCAGCAGCTATGTAAACCATCTGCGTATTACACGTGCTATAGAACTCCTGACAGATGGAGATAATACGGTACAGGAAGTTGCTTACAAAGTAGGATTCAATACTCCCAACAACTTCAACAGAGTATTTAAACAAGTAACTGGAAAATCACCCAAAACATACATTAAGGGGATCTGAAAATCGACGAAATAACAATTCGTACTGCATGTAAAGTGAATATAAATGAAAGACAATCTCTCCACACTATAAAAATATGTATCTTTGTAAGTTCAAATTCAACAATATATGAAAAAAAGAATCGCGTACCTGATATTGGTCTTTGCAGTTATATTTATTTTCTTCATACTGCAAAAACCCTTTTTCATGCTTTATAATGATGCGCCCGGACGACTGGTTCCATTTAGCAGCTACTTGCAGGTAATGTTTCACGGAATGAGTCTCGATGCTGCTACTACAGGGTATCTTACTGCCATCCCATGGCTTACCATACTCATTAGTATATGGTTCAAGAAATTTCCTCTCCGTCAACTACTTGTAGGATACTACGCCATTGTCTGCTTGCTGATTTCACTGATCTTTGTAGGCGACATGTGCCTCTACCCTTTTTGGAACTTCAAACTTGACGCCTCTGTCTTTTTGTATCTGGACTCTCCGAAAAATGCTATGGCAAGTGTATCTACCGGTTTTATTATACTACGGATACTTGTCATCCTGTTGCTTTCTGGATTTGTAACCTGGATACTTTATCGGATTACTCCCCGATATCTGCCTCCAGCCAACAGAAAAATAACTGGTACACTTGCCACAATTCTGCTGGGAGGAGTACTTTTTATCATCATACGTGGAGGAGTGAGTGAATCAACCTCCAACATCGGTCAGGTATATTTCTGCAACGATGAGTTTTTAAACCATTCTGCCGTAAATCCAGCTTTCAGCCTGATAGCTTCAGCCGGAAAAACAAAAAACTACTCAGAACAATTCAACTACTTCGATGAGACACACCGTAAGGAACTGTTCGATAATCTTTATCCTACCGGAGGAGAAAACACAGTAGAATTACTAAATACCAAACGTCCGGATATCCTGATTATCCTAATGGAAGGTTTCGGTGCCACCATGGTAGAATCGCTGGGAGGCGTGAAAGGCGCCAGCCCTAATATAGACCGTTTGTCAAAAGAAGGAATTTGGTTTACGCAATGCTATGCCAATAGTTTCCGGACAGACAGAGGAACGATTTGCACATTTAGCGGCTATCAGAGCTTTCCTGATCTATCGGTAATGAAAATACCAGCCAAGAGTCGTACATTGCCTTCTATCGCCGGAAAACTGGTAAAAGAAGGGTATCATACAGACTTTCTATATGGCGGTGATATTAATTTTACCAATATGAAAAGCTATCTGCTGGAAAGTGGATATCAGAAACTGACCGCTGATACCGATTTCCCCATGAGTCAGCACCAGAACGCTTGGGGAGTCAACGATGATATAACCTTCGATCATCTCTATCAGATGTTGAAGGACCGAAGAGACTCTCCCTGGCATACCGCTTTTCTTACTCTGAGCAGTCACGAACCTTTTGAAGTACCCTATCACCGGCTGAAGGAAAAGCAACCAAATGCTTTTGCTTTTACCGACCATTGCCTCGGAGAGTTCGTAGAGCGTATACGCAAAACTCCTGTTTGGAACAATCTGCTTATCGTTTGTCTGCCCGACCATGGATTCTATTATCCAGCCGAAGGAAACGGACACGACGCACGGATACATCATATTCCAATGCTCTGGTTAGGAGGAGCAGTTAAGCAACCGATGGTAATAAATCAAGTGATGAACCAAAGCGATCTGGCTGCGACCTTACTTGCTCAACTCGGCATCGACCACAGTGAATTTAACTTCAGCCGAAACATACTGAGTACAGCATATACTTATCCGTTTGCCTATTGGACATTTGGAGGAGGTTTTGCATTTGCCGACAGCACAGGAGTAACATTAGTAGACATTAATGCCGACCGCCCGATGCTGGAGATACCTTCACCTGATGAAAACCGAATCTTGCGTGGGAAGGCTATCCTACAAAGCTCCTACGATGATTTGGGAGAAAGGTAGCGGTATAAACATTATGTTTAAACGGACACTGTTTCCTCAATTTAATCTCTGCAACAATAAACAAAAATAGCTCTGCCATCTCCAAAACAGGGGAAGTCAGAGCTATTTTTATTTGTAACATGAATAACTTATAGGCTTTTCACAGAATCCAAACTTCAGACATATTTCTTAGTTATACATGTTTCCCGATGTATCATTTCATTATTCCACGAATTTCACTTTTGCAGCTTCACGCGGTTTAGCAGCTGGAGCCTCATCAGGATAACCGAATCCTATGCAATACAGCAATTCATATCCTTCACTAAATCCTAATTTCTGCAAATATTCGGCAGCTTCAGGAGTCTTCATAAAACGAGCTGGACTTCCCAAACAGCAACTGCCAATACCCATAGACCATGCTGAAATCATCATATTTTCAGCAAGCAGACCACAATCGAAAGGAGAACTTTCCGATTTCGTATCATGACCGATGAACACCACTGTAGGAGCATTACGGAACATATTCTTGAATGCCGGATCTTCAGCTGCTTTCGGATTGGCTTTCTTATATAATTCTGTTACTCCATTGATATAATCAGCATTATCTACAACACGTACTTCCCAAGGTTGCTTATTCATTGCATTTGGAGCATTGATTCCGCATTCTACAATCGTTTGCATCTTTTCCCGCTCTACCGCCTGAGGTTTATACTGGCGAACGCTACGACGTGTCATGATTGTTTCTACTACCTGATTTTTCAAGCTATCCTGTACAGAAGTTTCTGCCGGAGCCTGTTGCTGTGCTCCTCCTCCACATGCCATCAAAGGCAATAATAACACAGCAAAAGCTGTTTGTTTTAAGTTTCTCATAAGCAATCTGTTTTATTTAAATTAGAAATTTTCTTTCCAGCGTTATTTTACACAATATATCGACAAATCAACAGAAAAAATTGAACTTTATTTTCAATCTGGCATAAAAATAATTTTTTCTCCGCTATTTACACATATTTCTTTTAGAAAATTCAGAAGCACTTCTCTATTTCATCATTCCACAAGATAAAAAAATAAGAGGATACTCTTTCGAGTACCCTCTTACGTTGGTTATTTTGTAACTTTATATTCAAATTACAATTTCGGACCAGCAGCAACCAAAGCCTTACCAGCTTCGTTTCCAGTGAACTTAGAGAAGTTCTTAATGAAACGACCAGCCAAGTCTTTTGCTTTTTCTTCCCACTGACAAGCACATTCGTAAGTGTCACGAGGATCCAAGATCTTCGGATCAACACCCGGCAATTCAGTTGGAACAACGAAATCGAAGTAAGGAATAGTCTTAGTAGGAGCTTTTTCGATAGAACCATCCAAGATAGCATCGATAATACCACGAGTATCGCGGATAGAGATACGCTTACCAGTACCATTCCAACCAGTGTTAACCAAATATGCTTTAGCACCAGTCATTTCCATCTTCTTAACCAATTCTTCTGCATATTTAGTTGGGTGCAATGACAAGAAAGCAGCACCGAAGCAAGCAGAGAATGTCGGAGTCGGTTCAGTGATACCACGTTCTGTACCAGCCAACTTAGCAGTAAATCCTGACAAGAAGTAGTACTGAGCCTGTTCAGGGTTCAGGATAGATACTGGAGGCAATACACCGAATGCATCAGCAGACAAGAAGATAACTTGTTTTGCGTGAGGACCCTTAGATACCGGTTTAACGATATTTTCGATGTGGTGGATAGGATAAGAAACACGAGTATTTTCTGTTACGCTCTTATCAGCGAAGTTGATTTTACCTTCAGCGTCAACAGTAACGTTTTCCAACAAAGCGTCACGTTTGATAGCGTTATAGATATCTGGTTCTGATTCTTTATCCAAGTTGATAACCTTAGCGTAGCAACCACCTTCGTAGTTGAATACACCTTCGTTATCCCATCCGTGTTCGTCGTCACCAATCAACTTACGTTTCGGGTCAGTAGACAAAGTTGTCTTACCTGTACCAGACAAACCGAAGAAGATAGCTGATTCAGTTTCGTCCATATTAGTGTTAGCAGAGCAGTGCATAGAAGCGATACCACGCAATGGGTTGAAGTAGTTCATCATAGAGAACATACCTTTCTTCATTTCACCACCGTACCAAGTATTCAGGATAACCTGTTCTTTAGTAGTCAAGTTGAATACAACTGCAGTTTCTGAGTTCAGACCCAGTTCTTTGTAGTTTTCAACTTTAGCCTTAGAAGCGTTGTAAACAACGAAGTCAGGTTCGAATGATTCCAATTCTTCTTTAGAAGGACGGATGAACATGTTAGTTACGAAGTGAGCCTGCCATGCAACTTCCATGATAAAACGAACTTTCAAACGAGTAGCTTCGTTAGCACCGCAATAACCATCAACAACGAACAATTTCTTGTTTGACAATTCTTTTGCAGCCAAATCTTTCAATACATTCCAAGTTTCTGTAGTAACAGGCTTGTTGTCGTTTTTATATTCTTCAGAAGTCCACCATACAGTATTTTCACTTGTAGCGTCTTTTACCAAGAATTTATCTTTAGGAGAACGACCAGTGTAGATACCAGTCATTACGTTTACTGCACCCAGTTCAGTTACCTGACCTTTTTCGAAGCCTTCCAAACCAGCTTTTGTTTCTTCTGCAAACAATACATCGTAAGAAGGATTGTGTACGATTTCTACGGTTCCAGTGATACCGTACTTAGTAAGATCTAAATTTGCCATTGTTCAAATGATTAATTTGGTTATTATATCAAATGTTTAGTTTTCCGTTTATACCATCCAATAGACCAGTGAGTTCAGTCCTCCTCGTCTTTGGCGATACAAAAGTAGTAGTTTATTTTTAAACTAAAGAAGTTATTACAGAAAAAAATCCGTAATAAACTAAAGATTTATACTTGTGTAACAAATCTGTCATTTCGACATTGCAACTACGAATATTACCACCTAGAATAATAAGTATAGTATTTAAATTGATAGATATCCATTCTTCCATATCTTTCATGAATTATCCGTATATTTGCGGCATAAACATGTAACAATCAAAAAAAGAGAAACAATCTATGAAAATTGTAGAACTGAACCGGAATAATAGTATTCTAAACCAGTATCTGGCAGAGATTCGCGATGTAAATATACAAGGTGATAGCCTGCGTTTCCGCCGCAATATCGAACGTGTCGGAGAAATCATGGCATACGAAATCAGCCGTGATCTTCCTTATCAACCGCTGGAGATACAGACACCTTTAGCCATGGCAACCGAAAACGTTCCTACCATACAGCCTGTCATTGCTACTATCCTGCGTGCCGGACTGCCGCTGCACCGGGGATTCATTAACTATTTCGACCGCGCTGAGAATGCTTTTGTTTCGGCTTATCGCAAATACATAGATGCCGACAATTTTGATATCCATATCGAGTACATTGCCTCTCCGCGTTTGGACGGAAAAACGCTGATTCTGGTAGACCCGATGCTGGCTACAGGTGGTTCAATGGAGCTCGCCTACAAAGCATTACTTACTAAAGGTGAACCAGCACACATACATATAGCATCGGTTATTGCCAGCCGACAGGCAGTGGAACACGTACAGAAAGTATTTCCTCAGGACAAAACAACTGTATGGTGTGCAGCTGTAGATCCGGAATTGAACGCACACTCATACATCGTACCGGGACTAGGTGATGCTGGTGATTTGTGCTATGGAGAAAAAGAATAAGTTTTTTTGAAAAACAGTCAACTATCAAAACAAATTGCTAACATAAAAAGCATGGCTATAAATGCAAGTACATTTATGCCATGCTAATTTAACAGAAGAGAGATTAAAAAAATTATTTCTTACTTAACGTAAACCATCTCTGTTTGATAATAAATTGTTTCTCCCAGATCTTCAAATACACCCTCATAATATAATACTAACTTAGAAGATGTTAATTCCCTAAGAGTTAAAACAATACTTTCACCATCCATTGTAAGCATTATTTTATCATCAGCAGCCATCTGCCAAGTTCCATAATCAATTTCATTATCTGATGGCCACTGATCGGAATAAGTGCCATCTGAATTGAATGTTAAAACCTCTTCCCTAGCTTCCACTGGATATTCATCAGTCTCACTTTCTCCATTCACGGTTACAACATCCTTTACCAAAATCCATTGTCCAATCAACATATCCTTACTTACCTGAACATTTGACTCTTCATCTTCACTACAAGATGTTATTGTAAATGTCATACAGAGCATTAACATAAATAGTGTCAATCTAGCCAATGTATTCTTTTTTATTTTCAACATAATAAGCCCTATTTATTTTAGAACCGATACATTAAACTTGCCATAGGTACGAATTGCGCTCCATCAATAATCTGATATTTAGCCTCCACACTAGCACCCCAATTACTTCCAAAATCAAACTGTGCACCAACACCAACGTTAGCTCCAAATTTCCCTTCAGAATTATTAATTGTAGCTCCAGCAGCATCAACAGAAGCTTTTGCATGCAGATAAGTCAACCCTACTAATGGATAAAACTTTAAAAGATCATTACGATAGACATTCCAATGAAAATCAGCATTAATATCCCAGCACTTCAAGCTCCCCTCTACTCCAACAGCACCATAGCTCTCTAAATCTACTGTTTCTTTAAAATAATGATTAAAACTGGCTGCTACAGTAAAAGCTTCTGTAATGTCATAATGAGCCTTTCCACCAAGAAAAGCTTTAGAAACATCAGTTCCATAGCCAACATTTACTCCAACTCCCCATTTTGCTTCCTGAGCAATTCCCGTGAATGATGCCATGTAAGACATAGCCAAAACAAAAAATAACTTTTTCATAACTTTTTCATTTAGTTTAAAAATCGTTTCAAAAGTAGGGAATGTGTTATAAACAGGAAAAACAAAAGTGTCCCACTCCGAGAAATGGGACACTTTTGTCATTTATCCTTGCACGAATCAACAAACTGTGTAGGAGAAATACCATATTTATCAGAAAATTTTTTTGATAAATCTCGTTACTTTTTGCCTAAGTATTCTAGGCATTAATCACTCTACTCTTGTTCCAGTAAATGTGTATCCATCTTCCGGATCTTGTAATGTCAGTTTAGAAGAAGTAAGAGAAACTATATTTACTATATCCTGATCTCCATGACCAAAATCAAGAATCAATAAAGCAGTCTTTTCATTATAAATATATTCAAAAGAACTATCCTCATAGTCATCTTCGTAACGACCTGTACCGTCAGCCTTGAATGTTATATAATAAACACCGTCATCATTAAATCTCCATGTGCCAACAAGGCTGGAAGCATCACCCTTGTCTTTATCGTGATCATCGTCATCCGAACAAGAAGAGAATGTCAGGGCAAATAATACAACCAGCACACTGCCAAGAGCCCAAAATAGTTTTCTTAATTTTTCCATACTATCAACAATTAAAAGTTATATCCCAAAGAAACCATAACAGAACTTGTCTTTACCTTTTTGCAAAGTTCCATAATATCTTTTGTATAGCCTAAACCTACATGTAAATTGTTATAATCCAATCCTACACCAATCTGCCATCCCATCTGGAAGCGTTTCCAAACATAATCTTTACCACCTACATCTTTCTTCTCGAACATGTTCAGAGTCTGCTTCATACCATCTTCATCAGAATCTTCTATATCATTCCAGAAATCATCTTCATCATCATATTGACTGCCTTCCAAATCATCCGGATCTTCTAAGCTATATTTTAACTGACCTAACAGATTCAGCTTAAAATTCAGTCCTACATAAGGTATCAATGATACATCACCAAAAGTCAATTTATACGCCAAATTCACTGGAACTTTCAGATTCAAAGTTGAATAAGTAGCCTTCATGTCATAATAATGCGGACTAGAAATTCCTGCATCCTCTCTGTCTTCGTTATCAAAAGTCTTGAAAGCATATTGCATATTTGCTCCGGTTTCGATAAATATAGGCAAACTTCTAGCAATACTGAACCCTTTTTCATAACCCAAAGAGAAACCTGTCATATTAAAATCATCGGTTCCTTTTATATCAGTTACGTATTTCATCGGGCTATAAGATACAGTAATCCGATCCCAACCACTCAAGTCGACTTTATAAGAACTGCCTGAGTTAAAAGAAGAAGTTGTGGCAGTCTGTGACTTGTTGCCAGAGTTAACAAACTGTGCCGAAGCGCTGACAGCTACCAATGACATAAAAGCCATTAAAAATAATCTAACCTTTTTCATTGTCGTTTATAAATTAGTTAATAATTAAAATTCATTTTCCAAATATTTGCCGTTCCATCTGAACTTCCACGCTGGGAGATAAAATAAATAAACCGTCCGTCTTTACTCCAGACCGGACTTAAATCGTCGGCTGCATGATAAGTGAGCTGGGCAAATCCTGTACCGTCTATACGACAGACAAACAGGTCGGTATTAGGATACACAAAGCCATTGCCATGCAACAGACTTTCTCCAACAAACAGAATCCACCTTCCGTCGGGAGAAAGTACCGGAGAGGTAAAATTCTTGTCAGGGTCTGCTATAATACAGGTTTCAATACCTTTTTCATAATCAATTTTCCAAATTTCAGACTTACCGGAAGCATTGGTACGAACACACAAGAAAGCTTGTTCGCCCGGAACCGGACAAGGATTCATTCCGGAGGAATAACTCGACAGAAAATTATTACCAACGTTATAGCTCCAGATACTGACTCCCATTCGTTCCTGACGGGCAAACAACAAAAGTTTCATGTCTGAAGAGTATATGGGAGAAAAATCCTGGTTGCCGCTGGTCATCTGCCGACATACATAACCATTATCTGATGAAGTCTGAAAAATCTGATTTTCATTTCCTCGCTGCTCTGAGAAACAGATATATTTGCCATCGGGAGAATAAGAAAAATCTCCAATAGCAGTACGATTAGTGCGCTGTACAGAACCGCCCTGCCGACTTAAATCTTTAATAAATACGTTGACTGTATTATTTCTACATGACAAATAAGCAATATGGGTCCCTTCATAAGAAATGTCCAGAATACGATTTGAAAGCCAATTTATTGAAGATCCAGAACGATTAACAATAGGCATACATACATAATCGCCTACAGTGGTTATTTTTGTAAACTCAGTACCCGATTCTTCCTGTACCGACACAACTGAATAGTCTACTTGCTGTGCAAACAGGATAACTGGGGCACACAACATGACAATAAATGAAACAACATAAATACGAATATTCATAAGCTACTCTTTATCCTTATAAAATAATATATACATCTGTAACTCTACAAGTTTATTTCTGTTGGTGGAGTTGTAAACGTATACTGTCAGAAAAACCTGCAAAAAAATCATACTGCAAGATAACAGAAATACGAACAAGTAAATTGGTATCTATACTCTCTTTCTGAAAGATGCGGTAAATATTCGAACGATCGCACGAGAGCTTTCTGGCAAGCCATACTACAGTACGTTCCTGTCGCTCCAACTCTTGTTTAATAACCTGTCCAATATGCTCCATACTTTTACCTATAAATGTTTTTTTACAAAAATATGTAAAGAAATATATACTACTTCACAAACTACGTTGCATAATCACATCATTTCTGTTGCATATTTTGCACAACCTGCACTTTAAATGAATAATCATGCTGCACAATATGAAATTGTAAGTATTGATAGTGTAAAAGTAAAGGTTAATTATAAACTAGAAAAAACAAAAGTGTCCCACTCCGAGAAATGGGACACTTTTGTCATTTATTCTTGCACGAATCAACAAACTGTGTAGGAGAAATACCATATTTATCAGAAAAATTTCGGTAAAACGTAGAACGAGAATTAAACCCAGATGAAAAAATAAGTTCCTTTATGCTTTTATCATTATCCGCCTCAACCAGCTGCCTAAAATGTCGCAGGCGCAAATCATTCAAGTACTCCCTGAAACTACTGAAGCCAGCTGATTTTATAGCCAATGACAACTGGTTTTCTTTTACTTGCAATGCTTTCGACAGTGACTGTAAGTCATATCCATATTGAGTATATTCCTTCGTATCAAGCAAATGGTTTTCTATTTGTCTGAACAAAGGAGAAAGATTATTCCAACTATCATTCTCTATTCTCAAAGTAGACTCTTCCATTTCGAATCGATTTGAAAAAGGATTCTCTTTTCGCATATACTGTATCGAAAAGAAAACTGCAAACATGATAGAAGTTGCCCCAAACAAATTGAATATAAACTCATTGATAAACAATGTAAAAAGGCAGTAAATGAATACAAAAAGACAAATAAACCCAATAAAAAAATACATCATTCCGTTTATCTGCCGATATAGTTTCCGACGAAACAAAGGATAGAAACAGAAAAATACGGGAGTTATAATGGAAGAAAAAAACAAAATACTTCGCAACATAACGTCGGTATGTCGAAAATTAGCAAATATGTCTGAGAAAGTACGTAAAGATGTCATCTCGCCATTAAACCCCAAATAACACAATCCAATAGTAGTAAGCAAAATGGACGGAAGCAAAAAAGACAGAATCTTAAAAGGAGTAAGGTAACCAGGTAGAAGAGAAGCTGTTGGAAATAATGCAACAATACTTGCCAATACATACCATTTCAGCATTTTCTCAATATTCAACAAATCAGTAAATCGGTATTCAGGAGTCTCAGTTACAATCGTCAACCAACCGATATTCTCCCACATAAATACCATACCGATACATAAAGCGATAATTCCCCAATACAACTTTGGATAATTATCACCAGCATGACATATCAAAATCCCCCCCAATATACAAGCAATCAGATCAAAAAACAATTCAACCGACAAATATAATATTCCCATACCTAAACACACTAATAACGTATACAATTGCCAAAAGTAAAATAAAATGGATATTCTAGCAAAATTTTTTACTTTTTATCAGTGCTAAGGCTGGAAATATAAACAAGTATTTATATCATAAAAGCGAGGCTATCTCATAAATAGCCTCGCTTCACCCATTATCCTACATTTTCACTTTTAGCATCTTCAATATATTCATTCCACAAATCCTCCATCTTATAGTTCTCTCCAAGGATATATTGAACTGCTTTTTCCAAAGACCACTGACTACCCATTTTTTCTATGGTAATCGTCATCTTACGAAGGAAATCCCCATCATACGTTCTTAGCCAATTCATAAAATATCCAGAAGTTCCATAAGGCATTTGCCATACATAAGGACAAGGTGTATCACCCGATTTACGATTCTCGTCGTAATATACACCTGCATTCAAAGCCCCACTAATCCGGTTAGCATCCGTCACTCCTCCACAAGCTGATCGTATAGCATCTGCCATTCCCTCTATACAAGAGGGCTGATTGCTACCTACAGCTCCGGTCTTCTGAACCAAGTGAGAAAATTCATGTATCAATACACCGCGGATTTCAAAAGTTGCATCCTCCATTGATACAGCTCCTGTACTAACTTGCTCTACATATTCGGAGCTTAATCGCATAAGGGGTCCTTCATTGTCACCTGACACATATGCTACAGCTCCCGGATAATCCATTTTTCCTAAAATACATTTTATCCATGATACAGGTTGCTGACCAGCATCTACAGTTGAATTATAAATGGAAGACAATACAATTTGTAAAATCTGAGTATAATAAGCTTTTTTCTCTTCATCAGTTTTACCAACAATTCCATCATAAGCTTCAGCGACCTGAGCACTTACATTATCCTCTGTCACCAGCTTGAAAGTGGGAGGTACGATATCAAAAAATACATCAGAAGAAGCTACATTTGTCACTGTCAAGTTATCAGCCGAAGCCCACTCACTGACTTCTTCTCCACTCTCTTTATTCCAAATACAGCGATACTGAACTGTAGCAGGGTTCTTGGTTACAACCGTAAAATAATCATAAGAACTGGAAAAATTAGGACTTGCCATAATTCTTATGGTCTTCGACTGTCCACCTAATGCCTGAAAAGATACCTCAACGCCTTTATACAATTTAGGATCGGGCGTAGTACGCCATGAAATTTTCAGTTCATTTAAATCCTTATTATACACAGCTCCTCTGGCTTCCAATGCTTCACCACTGACAGGAACTACTCCTTCAGGAAGTTCTCCAAAAACCTGGCCTCCCTCATTTACACATGAGCTTGCAGCAAACAAGCCCACAGCCATTAAACTTATTAATAGAGTACGCATATTTTTCTCATTTAGGGTTACTTAATTATTACTGAAATACTGGTTGTGGCCAATAAATAAAGCTATCGCTAGAAATACTGAACACATATAAGCCAGCTTCAGGAGTTTCATTACTTCTTACAATGATATGATCTTCATCAAACAGGAAGCCATAAATATTAGGGCAATACGATTTTACTGTATTGATATCAGAACCATAACCGGCCATCAATCCGGCATCTTTATTAAATCGAATAACGTCTGTGCCCTCTACTGGTGTCATATTACCTCCCTGATAAAGCATAAAGTAATAATTGTCTACATAAATAACAATAGAAGACCAGTCACCATTCCATTCAAATATAGGTATATTATCAAATCCAGGAATCTTATTGTACTCATCTTGTAGGTTAGTACTTAAAGTACATCTTGCATTCTTGAACTGTGGCTGACTACCACCCGGCAATTTAATCCAATCTGCCATCTTATACAGACTTGTCTTGTCCTTTCCATAAGACGTATTTGCAACCAGTTTATTTGCAGCACTTAATCCAGTAAGTTCTACATTTTCATTACTAACCTTAATTGCCTGCAATGATTCACTGCCAACGTTTACTGGTGACTGGAAGCTCAATATACCTTCTTCTGTTACAGTTCCAACTGCATCTATACGATTGACACTTTGATTTGCATAATTCAAGAAATGAACCGTATGATTATCCTTAGTTACATAATAATAGGCAACAAATTCACCGCTGGAAGCCGAACGAATTACACCAGATCCCCATCCCAGTTCGAACATTTTTTCAATTAAGCGTACTTCTGGAGATTTGATATTATCGAGTTCTGCTTTCGAAGCTTTGGCCATCGTATAAGAAACCCCATTCGATTTACCTTTACAAGTAATGGTATTTTCATCGGTACTTATGATAACCAGCACATTCTCTTGGGCAAGCTCTTCAAAATGCGATTGAGCCAGTGCAAGTTCTACTTGTCCTTCATTATTCAAGGTCAATGAATATGTGCCGGATACATTCTGAGGTGCACGTTCTGATTTTGTAATAACTGTCTTCTGTGCCGTATCAAAAATGAAGTAGCATGTATTTCCAGACAGAGAAATCTTCCATCCACCACCTTCTTCAACAGACCCCAATAAAGCATTTACTTTTTCTTCTTCGGTCATAATCGCATCCATCTCTTTACGAGGCGCACGTTTCCACATATATTCCGAATTCGACTCTTTACCCTTACAAGTAATACTACTTACTTTAGCACTCGAAATAATAAAGGTTTCATCACCCAACACAGACAAAAGGTCTGATCCGGCAAAAGAAATTTCTACCTTTTCTTCTTCATTTACAGAGGTTTTGTATTCATATGAAAGCAACTTCGGATTTACAGTGGATTTCATCTGATACTTACCTTCTCCTACATTAAAATATACATAAACAGCTACATCTTCTTTGGTAATTTTCCAAACTTCATCTGCACTGGTAGTAAGAACCTGCTCTACATCTTTTATAAGTTCGGCTTCTTTGTTGTCTTCTTTATTACCACTCAAATCTGTACCTGGATACACTAACTCCAAAGGATCGCTATACCAGTCGCAAGATCCCATCATCGCACCCATAAAAGCGATAAATATAAAGTTCTTCAGTAATTTCATAATTTATTAGTTTTTCGGTTATAATTTACCATCCCGGATTTTGCTTCAAAGAAGGAGTTTTCGCAATTTCATTTGAGTTGATCGGGAAGAAATAGTCACGGTAAGTCACTCGTCTTGGAGCAAGTTGTTTCCCTTCAAAACGTTCCATACGATAAGACTTTCCACCAACTTTAATCGCTCCATTCTCATCTAGTACAGGCTGCATGCCATGTATGTAATGTTGTGTCTGAGGATATTGTTCTTTCTTTTCATCAAACCATTGCTGAGCACGAGTTTCTTCCGGCATAGCCAAATAATCTTGTTCTTTGCTTTCTTCTATCGGATTAGTCATGATTCCTTTATAGCGTAAGGTAAAATACCGATTATTTTCAAAGAACAATTCTACGCGACGTTCACGATCAATATATTCACGACGCAATTTTTTGTCAGAATCAAATTCAGGTGGTACAGGCTTCATAAAAGAACGCTCACGAATCTGATTAAGCATAGATTTTATTGTATTCACATCGCCATCTGTTTCATTCAGTGCTTCTGCATAAATCAACATTAACTCCGGCAGACGGATAAGCGGGAAATGCATACTGGATATACTAGCATTTATTGACCAGTCATTCTGTACAAATTTACGCAAAGCGTAACCGGTACGGGTACTACGTGTATCACGCACTGTACTGTTTACCAATGCATCGCTACTACCTTCGGCTACATTATACTCTTTTCCCATCAAGACAGCTCCCATGTATACAATATCTCTGTAAAAACGAGGGTCACGGTTTACATAAGGATTCTTATCGTCATAATTAGAGGCTGTATAGATATCACGTCCATAATCCCCGTCGATAACTTCATATTGATCGACCTGTTCCTGAGTAGGCTGATTTCTAGTCTGTCCGCTTCCATAAGATTCCGGTATATTATCTTGTATCCAGCGAGTATCTTTACTATTCAACAATGTCAAAATTGATTCGTTGTTATAGAATGTATTGTCTCTAAACATTTCTTCCAAACGCTTATAAACTTTATCTCCTGAGTTAGACACAAATTCTGTTTCACTATACTGTTTATAAAGCGAATATCTACCCATATCAACGATCTCCATAAATTCTTCGGCAGCCTTTAACGCATTTTGCCAACGCTCTGGTTTATATTCCTTATATTCCTGAGCTCCAACACGTGTATCATTATCGCCCAACGGAGAAATTCCTGTCGGATTACCTTCAGCATCTCTAAGTCCGCCATTATATAAAGGTTGTGCAGCGATCCAGCGTACAATTGCTTTCAAAGCCAGACAAGCACCTTTATCAATTCGGTTAAACTCCTCACCCTCTTGTCTTACCGGCAAACGGCTAGCAGCCTCATCCAAATCATTACAGATCTTTTCAACACTGGTGTGAACTGATTCGCGTACGGCATATGTTGACGGATCTTCATTCAGAGAATACAAACGGTCGCTGTAAACCATCTCTCCATGCCAGCGAAGAATTAAATAATGATAATAAGCTCTGAAGAAATAAGTTTCTCCAATACGTTTACTCAACAGACCAGGAGTAGAAGGATGATCAGGAGTATTATATTCATCTACTCCCCAAATAATCTTATTTGCTTTTCGGATTGACTGATAAAAAGTCCACCACCATCCAAATCCGGAACCACCATATATATTACCTATTGAAGTCGGGTCTGCACTCAATTCTCCATTCAAGATTTTATACGGAGCATCAGCATCGGCCTTATTAGCTTCCAGCTCATCGCAAACAGTTCCAATATTATGACTGTAAATCGTATTAAATCCCAAGCTGTTCAGATACATATCGGTATATAACTGTGTAACCAATTCATTCACCTTGGTATAGCGAGAAAAAACTTCTTCTTCCTGAAGCTTTCCATCGTCTTCTCTTTCCAGATAATCGCTACATGAAGGAGTCAGTAAGCTTAAGCTCCCCAATGCAATGCAAGCAAGTATATTATTGATAAATTTCATCTTTATTCAAATTAGAATGTAACATTTACTCCAAAATTATAGATTCGCTGAATTGGATACCATGAACCATCACCATTACCGGTTTCTGGATCCATATTCACATCGCCAAGTTTATCAAATGTCAACAAGTTCATACCTTGTACGTAGAAACGAACCTGTTGCAGATGAGCTCTCTGTATCCATTTCTGTGGCAATGAATAACCAATCTCAATATTTTTCAGACGAAGGTAAGAAGCATTATACAAGAACAAGCTGCTAGATGCATTCTTATTGTTAGGATGGTTTCCTAAATGAAGAGCCGGATATGATGCATCCGGATTATCAGGTGTCCATGAATCTAAGTGCATACTCTTTACTTTACCCATGTTATTGCCTTGAGCACCCATTACAGGGAAATCCCATACAGCCGGACCACTCAATTGCAATGAAGTCAATGCAGCACCTTGGAAAAGCATGCTTAAGTCCCAGCCTTTATAAGAAATACCCAAAGGAATACCAAACTGCAATTCCGGAGTTTTCGGATTACCCATGGCTTTCATATCATGCTGGTCGTCTATCTTTCCATCATTATTCAAATCTTTATACACTACATCACCTGGAGATAGTTTACCCCAAGGCTGGAAGCCAGAACCGTCATTCATAGCATTTAGTCTGTCAGCTTCTGCCTGATCTTTTACAAAGTGGTCTACTTCATATACGAAATATTCACCCACGCGGTGTCCTGTACGTTGCATCCAAGGAACAGCACGGTCAATTTCCATCATATCCAAAATTTTATTACGAGCAAATCCGGCATTAAAACGGATATAATAGTTGAAGTTACGACCAATTCTGTCATTCCATCCAACTTCCAGATCGAAACCACGGTTTATCACTTCACCTGCATTTACATAAGAAGATGTTTTTCCGAATACATCAGGAATACCTACTACATCACTACCTCCTGTATTTGTAATAATATCCCAACGTCTTTCATAAAATGCATCAATTGACAAACTTAAACGATTATTGAACATATCCATGTCAATACCTGCATTATACTTGATACCACGTTCCCAAGTCAAATCTGGATTTGCCAAATCACCCTCCTGCAAACCACTACCCATAGACTGATTGTAATTGGTACCAGTATTCCAAGAACTTGCATTCGTAGAATTATAATACTGTACATACAAGAAACGACCGATTCCCTGATCATTTCCTACCCAACCTACAGAACCTCTCAATTTCAGATGATCCAGCCAGCCCTTTGTTCCATCCATAAAGCTTTCTTCTGTCGGAACCCATCCTATAGAGAATGAAGGGAAAACACCATAACGATGAGCCTTACTGAAGTTCTCAGATCCGTTAATACCGACATTAGCTTCGAATAGATATTTATTCTCATAATCGTATGTCGCTCTCGCAGCAAAACCCTGGTAACGATAGGCAACTTCATTACCGATAGTACGCTGTGAACGGTGCATAGTAAACATACCCGAAACATTATGGCCACCAAAACTACGCTGGTAATCCAGTTTTGCCTGCATATATACGCGGGCAATAGCCATACTAGCCGAATAATTATTTTGTTTCGTATTGTCCACAGTAAAGTTGGATATAGCCGGAGTATAAGCACCACTATATCTTACTCTGTCCGGAGTAGAATAAATACCAAGTCCGTCACTTGGATAGAAAGTAGCATATCCACCATACTCCTCGTTATTTGCAACTTGCCGAGGAATGGAACGATCGATAGCATGTGTTTCTTCAATATCGTAAGAGAACATACCTTCCACTTTCAGACCTTTTGTAATAAAGTCCAGTTTATGACCGATAATGAAGTTTCCCTGGAAGTTTATTTTATGAGTTGTCTTATATCCCATATAGGCAATCTCACCCAAGATATTCTTTGTATACTGACTATTACCGAATAAAAGCCCACTAGGATGATCCGTATAATAAGTTTCATTGCTCGGATGCCCGTTTCTTTCCAAAACTACCGGATAAATCGGAGGAGTGGTATTGGCTGTGAAAATGATATTTCCTGAACCGCCACCCGACTCATTCATATCTGTAATCTGTCCGCCAAGGTTTACGCTTACATAAAAATTCTTAGTAATGTCAACATCCAAACTTGTACGCAAGTTATAACGTTTAAAACCTCCGTTTGTACTATACGCATCGTTTAAGTCGGAATATCTGTAGTTACCATCCTGATTAAAATAACCAATCATCGCAAAGTAACGTGCACGTTCGCTACCTCCACGCAATGATAGTGTATAGTTCTGTTGAATGGCTGGACGAAAAGCATAATCGAACAAATCTATATTATATCCCAAGCCATCCGTATTATCTCCTTTGGCACGTGCCCAATTAGCAATCATTTCATCAGAATACAATCTAGACTGTACGGCAGGATCGTCTTCCCAGCCCGGGTTGTCATTCTTTAAAGCCTGATTATACAAACGTGCATAATCGGCCGAGCCCAAATAGTCTGGATACGATACCGGTTCTGCCATTCCAACTTGTGCTTTAAATTCCACAGTTGGTTTAGACTGAGAAATACCACGTTTGGTTGTAACAATTACTACACCATTCGCACCTCTAATACCATATACGGCAGTAGCAGAAGCATCCTTCAAAATAGAAAATGTTTCTATTTCATTGGGATCCAAGTTAGAAAGACTTCTCTCTACACCATCTACAATCACAATAGGAGATTGTGCTCCTGAATTATATGAAGACAAACCACGGACGGCAAAGCTTGCTACGTCCTTACCCGGTTCACCTCCTCCAAACTGAGTTACAGTCAAACCTGGCAAACGTCCTGCTAAAGCATTAGTGATATTTGCACTCGGACTTTGCGAAAGTTCCTTTACATTAACAGAAGCTACAGAACCGGTCAGGGTAGTCTTTTTCTGTGAACCATATCCGATTACGACGACTTCTTGTAAGGTCTTTGAATCTTCTACCAACGTAATGTTTAACTGACGTTGGCCTTTTAAAGGAATATCTTTTGTCGTATATCCAATAAAAGAAACCGTCAGAACCGCATCTTCATAAGGAACTGTCAAGTTAAAATTACCATCCATATCGGTAATTGTACCCAAGCTAGTTCCTTTCACCATAATATTGGCTCCAATAATAGGAAGTTTGTCTTCATCGAAAACTGTTCCTTTTACCAGAATTCCTTTCGACTGTTCAGCACCACTTGGTGATACCAGGCTCTCAGCAGCCCAGCTGGGTGAAGAAAACAAGCACAGAAAAGCCATCGGATATACCCAATGCATATGCCTGAATTGCTTTCCTTTCAATTTCACATTTTTCATAGGTTCGCTTTTAAAGTTAAACATTATAGATTTATTCAGTTATTACTTCTCTGGATGATATATAGCTGTCTTACTTGACGAAGAGATTGAGGGGGGAATATCATCTTTGGACACACCTCTCTTATAAGCAGGCTTTTCACTCATTACGAAATGAAGCTCTATGCCATTCTTCACCATATCATAAGGCAAATATGATTTATCGTATTGCTGTCCGTTAACATAAAGTTCTTTTACGTATACTGATTTTTCCGACCAGCCATCCGTTGTCATCTTTATCTGTTTACCGTTACTTTGCATAATTGTCAAGCTTTTTACACAAGGTGAACCGATATTATAAAAATTGCTGGAAGGAGCAACCGGATAGATTCCCAAACAATTAAACATATACCATGCTGACATCTGTCCACAATCATCATTTCCGCTCAAAGAACCGGGCTCATTACCATAAAAACGAGCTGCAATCTCACGTACCCAACGCTGACATTTCCAAGGTTGCCCCAAATAATTGTACAAATACGCTACATGGTGACAAGGCTCATTTCCATGCCAATATCCACCGATACGACCTTGTATATCGTGAGCTCCAGGTATATCTTCCGGCAATTCTACCGTAAACAATTCATCCAGTCTTTTCTGGAAAAGTTTCTTTCCTGCCAAATTGATATATCCTTGTACATCATGAGGAACATACCAAGTATACTGCATAGTAAAGCCCTCAGTGATATCCCCCCAGCCATTAACCGAACCGGGTCCTTGATAAGCTATCGGACTGAAAGGAGTACGCCACTCGCCTTTGCTATCTTTTCCACGCATATATTTCGTTTCAGGATCTACCAAAGTCTGATAAGAAAGTGAGCGATTTAAGAAATAATGATAATCTTCCATTTTCCCCAATGCTTTAGCCGCCTGTGCGATACAATAGTCATCGTAAGCATATTCCAATGTTTTGGATACAGATTCAGCTTCTTTATCAAATGGTACATAGCCTTTTTCACGATACTCTGGTAAACAATCATAGTTTTCATTCATCGCCGTAGTCTTCATAGCTTCATAGGCACGTTCGTAATCAAAGCCTTTTACACCTTTTACAATCATATCTGCCAAAACAGATACAGCATGATAGCCAATCATACACCAAGTTTCATTTCCATAGAACGACCATATCGGCAACATTTTCTCAACACTTTTATCGTAATGAGCAAGCATTGAATTAGCTATATCTGCATTAATATCCTGATGTACCAGATTGAACCAAGGATGTAGAGCACGATAAGTATCCCATAAAGAGAAAACTGTATAGTTAGTAAAACCTTCTGCCTTTTCAATGTTCTTGTCAAGTCCTCTAAACTGTCTATCTGCATCCTGAAAAACAAACGGATGCAGTGCTGCACGATAAGCTGCTGTATAAAAAGCCTCTTTAACTTCCGGTTCTGCTTCAATCTGATATTTCGCAAGTTCCTGCTCCCACAAAGAAACACCTTTCTCGCGCAGACTATCGAAAGTCATTCCGTTCAGTTCTTGCAAATTCAAAGTTGCTCCGGCTGTACTGACAGCAGAAACAGCCGTCTTCACTATGATTTCTTCTCCTTCTGCTGCTTCAAAAGATATACATGCCATCAGATTCTTTCCCCAAGCTTCATAACAGCTTCTGAAACGAGATGTGTTGTAAATGACCGGTTTCTTATCTTGCATAAAACGCAAATTTTTCAACTTCTTTGAAAACACGGCTGTAAAATATACATGGCGCTCCGGTCCCCAACCTTTCACAAGCTTATACCCTGTCAATGTAGAATCGTTTTCCATACGTAAATTCGACCATTCACAACTTTGCCACAAGGTATGGTTCATATCAATCATGATAAATGCCTGCTCCGATTTGGGATAGGTAAAGCGAAACATTCCACTCCGAAGACCAGCTGTCATTTCAGCTTTCACACCATAATCGGACAATTCTACAGCATAATAATTAGGTGATGCCCATTCTCTATCATGAGAATAACGAGAACGGTAACCTTCTGTAGGATTCTCACGTGTACCCGGATCAAGCTTCATCTCTCCTGTACCTGGAATAAACAGGAAGTCGCCCAAATCGGGAATCCCTGTTCCACTTAAATGCGTCAGACTAAATCCTAGAATAGAGGTATGATTATACTTGTATCCAGCTGCTGCATCATAAAATTTTGCATCTGTGTCTGGACTAATCTGTATTCCTCCAAATGGTATCTGCGCTCCTGGATATACATTACCATATCCATCTGTACCAATCATAGGATTGACATACTGAGTTAAGTTCTCTGCAGAAAGAGAAAACACCGGCAAAGAAACACATAGAAAGATTGTTTTCAGTATCTTTTTCATAATCAATGATTTTCTGTTTCTTGAATATCGCCAACTGCAACTTGATATTCATACCACAAGTCATCTATATCATACTGCTCTCCTAAAGCATATTTTATAGCCCCGTTAAATGACCAAGGAACAACCTCAAGTGTACTTCGATTAAACTTACGAAGAAAGTCTTTATCTTTATTATCTCTTAACCATACAAAAAAGTATCCGGCAGTACGATAACCATCCATATAGTTTCCGCCTTTAGGACGAGCATCCGGTGTAAAACCTCCATTGGCAACACGTACTGCATCAGCCATTCCCTCAATAAAAGCCCAGAAAACACGACTGCTTCCATAATTACCTATACCTTGAGGCTCCAGCTGGTATGCATGAGTCAATTCGTGTAACAAAACACCCCTTGTTTCAAAAAACAGCTTAGCAGTATCATTTGCTGCAAATGAGTTTTCAATATGACGAGTACTATAAAAAATGCTCACAACGCCATTACCTCCTCCTTTTGCAGAAATACCCTCTATATCCTGCAAAGAATAATGAATTGTATCAACCGGAACAATACTGTCAGCCGGAGAATCATATAATGTAGCAAGTACTGTACGTGCCTGATCTGCAATATACTCCTGAGGATTAGTTATTATACGATGATAAACTTTTGATCCTTCTGTCTCTGGAGCCTGATCATCAAATACAATATGCCCAACCGGATAATCTTTCCAGACTTCCATTGTTTCTTTTTCAGTCATCACATCTTTCTTGTTCCCCGTACAAGCCGATATACCACTCATTCCTAATATTATACCAGCTAATAACAATTGTGCTTTCATACTATTTGATTCCGTTTGTTAATGAATAAGGTTTATCTTCTGCTTTTTGTCCTCTTTTCTTATTGGGTGAGGTTCCCATCTTAAACTCCCAGACTCCTCCTTTCAACAAATCTGTATGAGTAATATATAATTTGTCATATTTCTTGCCGTTAATAGTAAGTGACTGAACATAACGTCGGGTATCGCTCACTCCTTCAGCTTTAATTTCCAAAATGTTTCCATTAGGTAAACGCAGTTTGAGATAAGGAAAATATGGAGCTCCTAATACATACTGATCTGTTCCCGGACATACTGGATAAAATCCCATTACCGTAAACATATACCAGGCAGACATCTGACCACAATCATCATTTCCTCCCAGCCCGTTTATATCATTACGATACATACGGTCGATTATCTCACGAGTCCAAAATTGAGTTTTCCAAGGTTGTGATGTCCAAGCGTATAAGTAAGGTATATGATGACTTGGTTCATTACCATGCACATATCCGCCAATCAGCCCTTCTTCCGTAATATCTTCATTCTTTTCATAATATTTTTTAGGAAGATGCATTTCAAAAAGCTCATCCAAACGAGTTAGAAAAACTTTTTCACCTCCCATTAAATCCATGATACCATAGACATCATGTGGCACATGGAAAGAAAAATTCCAGGAATTACCTTCGATAAAACCCTCTCCATGTGTTTGCAGAGGATCAAAATCTTTTTTGAAGCTACCGTCAGTATAACGCGGACAGGCAAAGCCATTTTTCTTATCAAAGACATTACGATAATTCAATGCACGTGCATAATACTGCTTAGCAATTTCTTCATTACCTGCTCTTAAAGCAGTCTGATAAATAGTCCAGTCATCATATGCAAATTCCAATGTAGAGGAAACAGCTGTACTACTCTTTTCAAAAGGAATATATCCCAACTGTTTATAATCATCCAGATGATCATAGTAATCTACGTTCGATGTTTCGACCATAGCTTGCAAAGCTTCTTCCTTTTCAGTAAATACCCCTTTGGCAATAGCATCAGCCAAAACAGGAACAGCATGGTATCCACTCATACACCAGTTCTCATTTCCCATCAAACTCCAAACGGGTAACATTTTATGCACACTCTGCTGTTGATGACGAATCATCGATTTTACCATATCTGCATTCTGCATTGGAGTTACCACATTCAGGAACGGATGTTCAGCCCGATAAGTATCCCACAATGAAAAGATCGTATAATTCGTAAAGTCTTCTGCTTGATGAATATTATGATCAAGTCCACGATATGCTTTGTCCACATCCATATATACTGATGGGTTTATCATCGTATGATATAAGGAGGTATAAAACATAGCTTTCTGATCTTCCGTTCCTTCTATTTCAAATAAATCAAGTTTTGTATTCCATGCCTCAGCAGCCTCATCAACCACCTGTTCGAAGCTTTTTCCTCCTGCCTCTGCACATAAATTCTTCAAAGCTCCTTCAGTACTAACCCCTGAAAGAGCAACTTTTACAACTAGCTCTTTATTATTCGAAGTATCAAAATTAAAATAAGATACAACAGAGCGTCCTGCTATTTCTGGGAAATTACGATCGATATTGAAACGGCGCCAGAATCCCACATAATCTGGTTTCTTTTTATCTATATATCCATAATCTTTTATCGGCTGAGAGAAAGATATAGCAAAATAGGTATAATTTGTCCGAGCCCAGCCATTCGTTATCCGATAACCAGTAAGCAAGGTATCATTTTCAACTCTCAAATGGCTCCAAAGCACTTTACCATCGTAATTATAAATACCATGATTCAAATCGAGAATAATACGCCCGTCAGTTGAAGGATAAGTATATTTATGTATGCCGACGCGAGAAGTTGCAGTCAATTGAGCTTTTACCTTATAGTCATCAAGCACAACTTCATAATAACCTGCTGTTGCACGTTCTGTAGCATGATTATAACGTGAGCGATACCCTTCATCCGGAAAGTCAGCACGCCCCGGGTTCAGTTTTAATTCACCAACTGTAGGCATAATTAAGATATCGCCTAAGTCAGAATGTCCCGTACCACTTAAATGAGTATGACTAAATCCAACGATAGTAGGATCTGAATACTGATAACCTGCACAATATTTATAAACATCCTTTTGATATTCACCATTTATATTATGGGGTATTGTATCAGTATCTGGGCTGAGTTGTATCAAACCAAAAGGAACACAAGGGCCAGGAAATGTATGTCCCATTCCATTTGTTCCAATAATCGGATTTACATAATCAACCACTCGCTGTTGAGAGAAAGCCGGAGTAAAGATTAAACCGGCGAGCAAACAAAAATGTATTTTTCGAAGCATATAAAATTAAGATTTAAGCCAATATCCTATATGTAAAAGTAATAATAGATAACTATATTTTTTTCCTCTTTAAAGACATTCTTTCTCCCTAAATCAAAATGTCCTAATAAAGAATCATAGTCAAAATACAGAACAATATTATATTCTGATTTACAGCATATTAAAATTACAATAAAACATTTAGAGAACAAAGTAGAAAAAGCAGAAAACAGATTTAAGAACAGGCAAGCACAAGAAAAAGGAATACTTATAACACCATATAAATATTCCTTTTATAGTTATGATTCACTTTCAGTCAATGTTCCTGCCTTATGATGTGCACGATAATTTTTCGGAGTAGTCCCATATTTATCTGCAAACTCCTTATAAAAATACGGACGACTAGAAATACCAATACTTTCTATTACCTCCTGAATAGACATATCAGTTTCCAACAGAAGTTGAGCAGCCTTTTCCATACGGTATTTCTTTATAAAATCACTAGGAGTAATTCCTGATAAATCTTTAAACTTCCGAGAAAATTGACGAGGACTTATATGCATCCTTTCAGCCAGGAAAGTTGGTCCCAGCTCCTCTTTATCCAAATTCTCTTCTATTATCTCGATGATTCTTTGTATAAATGTAATCTGTTCAGGCTGATTACAATAAGGGAAAAATGTTACCCAGTTTCCTAAAGCACTTGCTTTCACCAATAAGTTTTCCTGCTGAATTTCTCCCAATCCTTTCGATACAGCCCATGCTCGTGCCAAACGTTCAAAGAATCCTTTCCGATGCAGTTTATAAATATACCCTGCCAAACAAAGAATTATCAAAAGGACAAGAGTCAAATATGCCCATATCGTATGATACCAGAAAGGAGCAATTTTAATAGCAACAGAATACTCCTTATAGACAGTATCCAACACGTCTTTCTTATACCGTATACGAAGTAAATACTCCCCAGGGGGAACATTTTTAAACATAGCCTCATTTTCTTTAGAAAAAAGACTCCATTTTTCATCATATCCCTCTAAAATATAAGCATATTCAATATCTGAATTAAGATAATCCAATGCTACAAATTGTAAAGAAAACGTATTCTGTTCTTCAGAAAGCAGAATCTGTTTTCTGTCTGCCGAATAAAATCTGTTAAGGTTAACTTCCTCACGATCAATGATCAGCTTACGAAGAATTAGTTCAGGATAATATTCTGGAATAGAAGACTGACTATCATTCATATACAATAGTCCATCTACTCCACCTAAAAAAAGATCTCCATTATAGGGACTACGATAATAGCTATCATCACTAAACTCTCCTATTTCAATCCCCTTGCTATAATAATACGTATAAGATCCACCACTAACAGGGTCATATTTTATCATTCCTTTATTTGTACCCATCCATAATATTCCAGCATCGTCTTTTACAATGCCGTGTACCATCTCATTAACCAGCCCTTGTTCGCGACCAATGTATGAAGGCACAATATTTCTGCCATTAATTGCAACAGAAACCAAGCCGGCTGTAGTACCAACAAAAAAGTGATTGTTATCATATTCACACAAACACAAGACATCATCTACAGCTTTTCCCAGCATCGTACGCAAGGAATACACCTGATACTCATATTTTCGAATATCAAACCGAACTAACCCTTGTCCACGACTTCCCAGCCATAAAATAGAATCACCTTGTACCCATAAAGAAGAATATTCTACAAGTTCTTTCTGTTCTGCAAAACAACGGAAACGTCTGAATCTTTTGATCTCCGGAATTTCATGTGATTTATCTAACACAACCTTAATAAGACCTGAGCCAAGCGTTACTACCCAAAGAACAGAATCATTTTCCTCATATAAGCCATGTATTTCTGCCGGATAGTGTATAGAGCCTCCCACACGTATCAGTTTATCAGACTGATAAGAATAATAATACAATAACGAATCGGACATTCCTACCCAAAAATCATCTCCCTGAGCCTTTTTTTTCAGCATAAATACCGGATAGAAATTAGGTCCGCGCACATAATCTGTCAAAGCCCATTTTCCTTTTGGTGAATAAACCGAAAGAGTTTTAAGATCAATCTCTTTTTGATAATCAGGTATACGTATCAGACCGTCTCCTTTAGTTCCAACCCACAATGTACCGTAACGATCGGTCATAATACCTCTAACCTGCCCACTTACAGATGAAGACATGCGATTTAGCATTAAATTCGTAACCAGAGCATCTCTTTTAGTAAACTTCACTACACCGGCTCCATCTGTCCCCATCCATAAAATTCCTTGCTGATTATCTGTATAAGCTGAAAATATACGCAAATCTACACGTATCAAATCTTCTGTATATTGCTGAGAAGCCATCAGACGAAGGATACCACCCGTATGAAGAGTTATCAGAATATCATCATAAAAAGGAAATACGTTCATGAAGTTACCATACTTTCTATATAGTTCCCCTATATTACGAATATATACTTTAGACTTCTTGGAAACATCATACAAATACAAATCATCTGCTTCGTCAATGAAACAAATAACCCCGCTTTGAATAAAAGTCTTTTTTATAACCTTGGAATGTAAAGGTGAAGATGTAACATCCAAACTTGTCTGCAAAGAATCAGCAGAAAAAGAACTCAATGAAAAATGAATCATCTTAGTATCATTAACTGGTACTATATGAAGTCCACCTTGTCCATCTACATAAGCACTTTGTTGAAGGTTCTCCAAATTTAAATTCATTGCACCGGCCTTCACAAAGCAACGATGATATGTATTATAATAATACAAATTCCGCTTTCCAACAATCCAGCTGTCACCTTTCCGATTAGAAAATACAATAACTTCTTCATCTGGAAATACATAATTATCGATAACAGATAAAGAATCTGTAGAAAATAAGTTTACTCCAGAATAGCTTTGCACCCATAATTTGTCATCTGAAGCAATCTGAATACGAGAAATAATGTTATTATCTAATGTTCGTCCCTTGGAAAAATCAGTGCGAAATACATCTATCGTTCTACCATCATAACAGTTTAAACCATCGTAGGTACCGAACCACATCAATCCCTGATTATCCTGTAAGATGCTTAAAACTGCGCTATTTGAGAGTCCTTGTAAATGGTTTATTGTAAAAGAAGAATAAGAACTAGAAGCCAGCATAACCTGAAAGCATGCTATCAAGAGACTTGCCAGATAGATTTTCATATTACTGATGCTTCTTATCATAATTCTACTTTATAAGATATAATACAAAAATACAAAAATTTGGATAAATAAAAACAAAAAAATAAGGAGCCCCATAATATTGACTCCTTATTTTTTCTTCCGCTTTATTTTATTTCCCAAGTATCATTGGTTGCAAGCAATTCAGCAAAATTATGATATTTCTTTTTCGCAGAAACTTCTTCTATCTGTGCTTCGACAGATTCATCATATGTAGGCGCTTCTACATCACGAATAACTCCCAATGCAATCGGGAAATCAGGCCCTTCCATCAAAGCCAGTTTCAACTGAAGTGTATGATCTTCACAATGAGCATCATGTACTAGAATATCTTTTTCCGTAATTCCATTTTCACCCAGTTTAACGACTTTCAATCCGAAACCTTCCTGCATTAATCCAAACTCTTTATTCGGACCGAAAAGCATAGGTTTACCGTGCTCCAGATAAATGGCATTGCGTTCACGATCTTCTTTTTTAGCGACAGCATCATGAGTACCATCATTAAATATCACACAGTTTTGAAGAACTTCCACTACCGATGTTCCCTTATGACGAGCTGCTGCTTTCAATACTTCTACTGACGGACCTCCATCTACAGCGACACAACGGGCAAAAAAGCGTCCACGCGCGCCAAAGCATAATTCTGCCGGACGGAACGGATCTTCTACTGTACCGTATGGTGACGACTTACTGACAAAACCTCGAGCTGATGTAGGAGAATACTGCCCCTTGGTAAGTCCATAAATACGATTATTCAGTAATATAATATTAATATCTACATTACGACGGATAGCATGAATAAAATGATTACCTCCAATAGCCAGTCCGTCACCATCTCCTGAAATCTGCCAGATAGTAAGAGCCGGATTAGCAACCTTAGCTCCTGTTGCAATGGCTGCCGCACGCCCATGAATCGTATGCATACCATATGTATTCATATAATAAGGCAGACGAGACGAACATCCAATACCAGAAATAACTGCAATTTCATGGGGAGGAACTCCTAATTCTGCAAGTGCCTTATGAAAGGAATTCAAAAATGCGTGATCACCGCATCCAGGACACCAGCGCGGTTGTCCTGCCTTATAATCTGCTGCTGTATATTTTGTTTCGCTCATTGTCTATTCCTCCATTAATTTAGTAAATGCTTCAACCAGTTCTTGTACAACAAAAGGTTGTCCCTTTACCTGATTAAACTGATGCAAATGAATACCTTCTATCTTCATTCTCAGATAACCTGCCAGCTGTCCCATATTCTGCTCTGCAACAACGATCTTTTTATATCGACGAAGAACTTCTTCTGTATTCTTAGGCAATGGATTGATGAACTTAAAATGAGCTAAAGCAGCTTTCTTTCCACGTCTGTTCAGCTCATCCATAGCCGAATGCAAATGACCGTATGTTCCACCAAAACCTACAATCAGTAAATCTGCATCCTGATTTCCTTCTACCTTCAAATCAGGTATAGAATCAGCAATCTTAGCCACTTTCTTAGCGCGCAGACGCGTCATCAGGTTATGATTTTCCGGATCTGTTGAGATAGCTCCTGTTTCATTACTTTTTTCCAATCCTCCGATACGGTGCATAAATCCTTCCATACCTGGAGTAGCCCAATAACGTACGCCTGTCTGTGGATTACGCTGGAAAGGTGTCCAGGCCCCAGCCATGTCAGGTGTTACATAAGGAGGACGAATATCAGGATATTCAGCTAAGTCAGGCAAACGCCATGCAGCCGAACCGTTTGCAATATAAGCATCGGTCAACAAAACAACAGGAGTCATATGTTCCAATGCTATTTTACATGCCATATAGGCTGCATCAAAACAATCTGTAGGTGAGGATGCAGCAATGACTGGCATCGGGCTTTCACCATTTCTTCCATACAAAGCCTGTAATAAATCCGTCTGTTCTGATTTAGTAGGTAGTCCGGTAGAAGGTCCTCCACGCTGTACATCAACGATTACTAAAGGCAATTCAGTAATTACAGCCAGATTCATAGCTTCACTCTTCAGACAAATTCCAGGTCCGGAGGTTGTTGTTACAGCCAAAGCTCCGGCAAAAGCAGCACCAACAGCCGAAGCACATCCTGCTATTTCATCTTCACACTGAACCGTTTTTACTCCCAATGATTTATGTTTTGCCAATTCATGTAAGATATCTGTCGCAGGAGTAATAGGATATGATCCCAGGTAAAGCTGCAATCCAGCCTTTTCTGCAGCAGCAATAAGCCCGTAAGCCGTAGCTTTATTGCCATTAATATCCATGTAACGTCCTTTTTCTTTTTGAGCTTTACTAGGAACCAGATAGCTCATCGCAACTGAAGCATGCGTGTTTTCTCCAAAATGATAACCATCGTATAAAACCTTCACATTAGCTTCTGCAATCTCCGGTTTTCTCGCAAATTTCTCACGAAGTAACTTTTCGCCTACCTTTACATCACGATGGAAAAGCCAGCACACTAAACCTAATGCGAACATGTTTTTGGTACGCATAATAGACTTATTGTCCAACCCACTATCCTTCAGGCTTTCTTTACACATTGTCGTAATGGCAGCTTCCACTACCTCATTCTTAATACCAAGCTCTGAAAAAGGATTTTCCAATACAAACTGAGCTTTTTCCAGGTCACGCTTTGTAAACGAGTCTGTATCAATTATAATAACCGATTGAGGTTTACAAAATTTATACTGAGTTTTCAATGCTGCAGGATTCATTGCAACCAACACATCGCATTTATCTCCTGGAGTATATACTTTCCCAGAACCTATATGTACCTGAAATCCAGAAACACCTGTTAATGTACCTTGCGGAGCCCGGATATCGGCCGGATAATCTGGAAATGTACTGATATCATTTCCCTCGGCAGCTGATATATTGGAAAACATATTTCCCGCCAGCTGCATACCGTCGCCTGAATCACCAGAGAAGCGAACAACTACATCATCCAGCTCCTTGATTATCATTTCTTCTGCCATAATATGTCATTTAAAGTTTACAAATTCATTAATCGCAAAATTGGCGAACTTCCTTTAAAAATCAAAATAAAAAAGGTAGTTATTTCATTTGTAAAGGAAGCTCTCAAGTTTTTTAAACAAAATTATTGGGATATTCCGAAAAAGAAGTATTTTTGCAATCAACTTGCCCTTGTAGTTCAACGGATAGAATAGAAGTTTCCTAAACTTTTGATTCGGGTTCGATTCCCGACGAGGGTACAAAAAGAAAGGAGCCATGTCTAAATTCTGACATAGCTCCTTTTTCCGAAAAACAAACTAGAGTTTTATTCTGCTTCGTTCAGTGTTGCAATACTTACGCGGTTCCAGTCTGGTTCTGAGAACATTTCTCCTACTCCTTGACCTTCTGCCGTAATACGGCTTGCGCTTATTTTGTATTTATTAATCAAGATAGTCTTCACAGCCTCTGCACGTTGTTTTGCAATACGTGCATTAATCTCTGCACTACCTTCAGGAGAAGCATATCCTTTAATAACAACTGTACTAGAAGGATTATTCTTCATGTATGTAGCAATACGTTCTACATTTGGCAACTGATCAGCACTTACAGTAGCCTTTCCTTGTCCGAAAGTAATAACCGACTCTAAAGACTTAGAGTGAGTATTCTGAACAATAGTTTCAACCTCTTTCGGTGCATTCATACACTCATTCAGTTTTTCTTTCAACTGATCATTTTCATATTGCAAAGCTTCAAGTCCTTCTGTTTTTGCAGCCGATTCTGCACGCAATGTGTTAATTGCATCATTCAGCAAATCAACTTCAGCCTGGTTGTATGGAGTCTGAATTGTTTGGTAATGCTTTCCATTACTACTTGCAAAATGATAGGTCACACCCGCCAAAAGTTCTATAGCTGATTTATTAACATTTAAAATCTGCGATCTGTTTCCTGACATCTGATATACAATAGCAGGACGTACATTTATAGTCCAAGCTTTCGCCTCTCCTAAATTGAAGTTAAAACTTGTTCCAAAACGGCTTACCATATATGATTTGTCATAGCCCAGACCTGAATTTACAAAATCATGTCCCCAGCCAATGCCGGCAATCGCCTCAACTTCAAACAATCTGGGCTTTCCCAAATAGCCACCAAATAAGTTATTTAAGTTGATTTTACCCAAGGCTCCCAAATTAAGTGCATCAAACGCTGTACGGCTTTCGCTCGTGTTGACAGTTGTCAGTCCTTCAAAAGAAACTCCCAACACCGGAGTAATTTGTTTCCCAAGCTCAATACCAGCTGTTCCACGCATATTTTTCCAGAATGCAGAATGTGTTGTTGGGGTAATGCCTCCACCTTTGATACCCATGTACCAATTATCAAAGAATTTATTACCTACGTATGCATCTTGTGCATTACCCACCATTGCAACAGCTGCAAGCGCCATTGCGAAAAAAAATCTTTTTTTCATACTTTGAATAGTTTAGTTAGTTGTTTAGTCAGTCTGTTAATCTTACAGTACATAGATAAAACAAATCTATGCCCACTTTGTTCTTCAAACTCAATAATCAGCAATAAAAAATCATAGGCAAAAAAGAAAAGCCTCTACCATAAGTGCTATGGTAGAGGCTTTTACCTCAATCTATAATTTTAATAAATTTATTAAGCTTCTGCTTTTTCTGTATCTTTCATCTTGTGTCCCATTGTCAGATATGCAACTGGAGCTGCCACGAACAATGATGACAAAGTACCGATAACAACACCCAGAATCATTGCAAAGGCAAAACTACGAATACTATCACCACCTAAAATCAAAATACTCAACAATACGATTAAAGTACTTAATGAGGTATTAATAGTACGGCACAATGTAGTGTTCAGTGAGTCGTTAAACAATTTAGCACGGTCACGTTTCGGATACAAGTGGAAGAATTCACGTACACGGTCGAAAATTACCACCTTATCGTTGATTGAGTAACCGATTGCAGTCAAAATAGCACCGATGAATGTCTGGTCGATTTCCAATGAGAAAGGCAGTATACCATACCAAATAGAATACATACCAATAATCAACAGTGTATCAACAGCCAATGCAACAGTAGCACCTACACTATAGGCAATATTGCGGAAACGAACTAAAATATACAGACCAATTGCAATCAGAGCCAACACAACTGACCAAACAGCAGATGTTTTGATATCATCAGCGATACTTGGACCAACTTTCTGTGAACTGATGATTGAACCACCAGTACGGTTATCACGGTCGATAAATATTTCAAGTGTAGTTCCTTCACCAAGCAAATTACCCTCTTTCAATGCATCATACAAGAATTCCTCAATTTCAGCATCGATAGTTGGAGAATCTTCTTCTATACGGTAGTTTGTTGTAACACGGATAGTCTTACCATCTGTACCCAATGCAATAGCCTGAACATTAGCATCACCCACCTTTGGCTGCAACAAGCTACGTACAGTTTCCGGTTGTACAACCTGTTCGAACTGAACAACGAAGTTACGTCCACCGGTAAAGTCAATACTTTGTGACAAACCGCGAACAAAGAATGAAATGATACAAACAACAATTACAGCTCCCCAAATTATGAAAGAACGTTTGGTAACACCCATAAAGTTGTAATGCACATTCTGCATCAGGTTCTTCGAAATACCAGTAGTAAAGGTCAAGTTCAACCACTTATCTTTACCCATATAATGTTCGTAAACCAGACGAGTCAAGAATACAGCTGTAAAGAATGAGCAAAGAATACCGATAATCAATGTAGTGGCAAATCCACGGATAGGACCAGTACCAAAGTTAAACAAGATAATACCAGTAATAATAGAAGTCAAGTTTGAGTCGAAAATTGCTGAGAATGCATTAGCATAACCTTCCGACAAAGCTTGTTTAGTTCCCTTACCAGCCTTCAACTCTTCTTTTGTACGTTCATAAATCAATACGTTAGCATCCACCGCCATACCAAGTGAAAGCACCATACCGGCAATTCCAGACATTGTCAAGGCAGCCTGGAAAGAAGATAGAATACCTAATGTAAAGAAGAAGTTAACAAACAATGCACAGTTTGCAATCATACCCGGAATAAATCCATACATAGCACACATATAAATCATCAAGACAACCAGTGCAACTACGAATGAAATAATTCCTTGGTTAATAGATTCCTGTCCCAAAGATGGTCCTACGATATCTTCCTGTACAATACGTGCAGGTGCCGGCATTTTACCAGACTTCAGCACGTTAGCCAAGTCTTTTGTCTGTTCCGGAGTAAAGCTACCAGAGATTTCTGACTGTCCTCCAGGAATTTCACCATTAACACGTGGAGCACTATATACATAACCATCCAATGCAATAGCGATTGATCTGCCAACATTTTGTTTAGTCAAAGCAGCCCAGCGACGAGCACCTTCTGTATTCATAGACATGCTCACGCACGGTTTATTATACTGGTCGTAAGAATCTCTTGCATCAGTTACGACATCACCTTCCAAAGGAGCACGACCATTACGCTCTGTAGATTTAATTGCATACAATTCGAAAATACGTCCGCTCTTATCAAAGTCAGCAGCAGCAACACCCCACATCAATTTCAGATCACGAGGTAACTGCTTCTGTATTTCAGGCATACTTAAGATACGATTAACTTCAGCTGTATCGTTACGGTCAGCATAAGCAACAATAGCTCCTACGCCACTCTGGTTCAACTGAAGAACAGAAAGCAACGGATGTTCCTTCTTCATTTGTTCAATATTTGCACCAGAAGCATTAGAAGCAGTTTCACCTTTCAATGCAGCAGCTAAACTGTCTTTAGCAGAAATTGCAGGCTGAGCAGTAGCAACAGTATCTGTTTGTACAGAATCAGTAGCTGTTCCTGCAAGCAAATCACGAGCACGACTATCAGCAGAAGCTAATACCGGAACGATTTCTTTTGCTTCAAAAGTTTCCCAGAATTCCAGATTAGCAGAACCCTGCAACAATTTTCTGACACGTTCTGGTTCTTTAATACCAGGCAATTCTACCATGATACGTCCCATCTTACCTTCCAATGTCTGGATATTAGGCTGAGCCACACCAAAGCGGTCGATACGAGTACGCAATACATTATAAGAATTGTCTACCGCAGCTTTCACTTCTTCGCGTAATACAGCTTCAACCTCAGCATCAGTACTGCGTGTAGTTACTTTATCCTTTAACTGTTGAGTAGCGAATAACTCTGCCAGCTTTCCTTCCGGAGCCAGTTTCTTGTATTCACGAATAAAAATTGTGATAAAATCATCCTGACTGGTAACCTGTTGTTTTGCAGCTTCAGCAACGGCTTTATTAAATGCCTCATCTGTTTTGTTATCAGCCAAAGCTTTTACAACATCCGGTACAGAAACTTCCAGAATAACGTTCATACCACCTTTCAGGTCAAGTCCCAGTCCGATTTCCATCTCACGACATTGTTTCAGCGTATAACTGCCCAACCAAACCTTTTCATTCTGTACTGAATCAAGGTAGTGAGTTTCCCCTTTCGGATCTTCTGCCGCCTTTTTCATATGATAGCGGGTTACAAAAGAGAACGAAAGATAGAACACACATACAAGGGTCAGCAATATCGCAAAAACCTTTACGAATCCTTTGTTTTGCATGTTACTTTAATTTATATATTTACTTTTTAATTAATATACGTTTATTCAAGGTTGCAAATATAGTTTTTTTTTCATTTATAAAGGGAAAGGTTTCTAAATATTTAAGTTTTAAGCTATAAATTTCCCTTTTTCAAAGAAGCATTTCATATCAGTATTATAATTTGACAGATCAAATCGTTAGAAAACAGCTGTACTGCATAACTAAAATAAAAACAGGCCAACTTCAGAAAAGAAGTTAGCCTGTTTTCGTTGCGAATTATTATAAAACAAAGATCAATCTATAAAAAGTATTTCGCCGAAATTTGGTCTGGCAAGCATCAATAAAAATTTATTTCGTTTTTTCAAGCAAGCACCAAACCGGATAATGATCAGAAGCGTTTATGGAACGATCAATTTTACACTCCAGTATACGAAAAGCATCGCTGGCAAAAATATGGTCTATGCGGAAATAAAAACGATTCTCATAATAAGTAAAACCAGGTCCTCTACCCGCCTTTCTATAAACATCATTCAAGCCCTGTCCGACTACTCGATGAGCATACGAGATAGGAGAATCATTAAAATCACCGCAAACAAGCATATAGCGAGTACGATTCACAGCAATAGCCTGTGCAACAGAGTCCGCCTGAGGGGCACGTACAGCCACAACCTTTGCTATTTTATGAAACAAATGCTTTCCCCCATTTTTTATATTCTTTTCCCTTGGAGATTTCAATATATCATTATATACAGTCTTATCATGTGCATCAAGCTTATTCGACTCCAAATGATTATTGATTAACACAAGAGTATCATTTCCAAATTTCAACCGATAAAGAATACTGGCATTGGATTCAGTCTTATAATCTATTGTTTCTGCCGAAAGAATTGGATAGCGTGAATAACAAGCAAGTCTGCCCGGCCCCTCTCCCTTTACACGTACATGGTAAGGATAACACGCCAAAGCACGATCTATTTCCTTTTGTTTTACCTTTGCACTAGGATCAAACTCTTGCAAGCAAATAATATCAGCATCACTGTCCCGCAAGTAATTGAGAACAGGATTACCTTCCTGTTTATCATACTCTTTCGTTAACGCAATATCCTGCGTGTTATAAGTAAGCAACTTAATTACCTCTCCTCCTTCCGGTTTCTCTTCTGATCCCAGCGGACAATAGTTCCAAATACTGCTCCAGCCGGCAACAAGAACCAGAAACGGGAAAAAAGCATACTGCCATTTGATACAAACCCACACAAATATAAATAGGAGATTAGCAAGAAGCAGAAAAGGGAAAAACAGCCCAGCACACGCCCACAACGGATGACTGACCGGAGATATATACGGACTGTAAGCACTTATCAAAAAGCCAATGGCAACTAATATATTTAAGGTAAACAATACCCACCGAACCAAACATCCAATTTTCCTCATATCTACATTATTTTATATTATCAATATTGCATTCGGATATATTTTTCTTCCATTGGCAGAAGCCCAAACGAGCTTTATTTACTTTTTACTTGCATCAAACAAGCTCTTTTTTTCAGCATCAGTCAAACTACCGTAGCCAGACTTACGCAACTTATCTAATATTCTATCTATTTCCTCTGTACGTTCTTTTTTTCTGGCATTAAAATCATAGTCTTTCTGCTTGTCACTGTAATGCACTTTCATTTTAGGCTTTCTGGGAACAGGCTTCCAGCTTCCAGATAAAAAGTCGAGTATATTATTTATCCATTTTGTTGCATCATGACCCTTCTGTAACCCTGCGGCAAACCACCAACCGGCTAAAGCCCCTCCCAGATGAGCAATATGTCCACCTGCATTTCCTGAAGTCATAAACAACAAATCCAGCAACAACATGAATATGGCTACCTGCTTTAGCTTTACAGTACCGACAAACATCAACTGAATAGGATAGTTTGGCTCACGTACACCAACTGCAATTACAATAGCAAGCACTGAAGCCGAAGCTCCTAACAAATAAGAAGAATATACCGCACCAGCAAAATAGGGAAACAAATTATATGCAAGCATATACATCAATCCTCCCACAATTCCGCCTAATACATATAAGCCACGCAAATGTTTTGCCGAAAAAAATTGCAAGAACAAACGCCCGAACCAGTACAGCCATAACATATTGAACAATATATGCAGTATGCCAGCATGCATAAACATATAGGTAAACAACGACCAAGGCTGTCGGATAAAACGCTCCCACCAAGCGGGAAATTCCAAATAGTTCGTCCAAAAGCCAGCAGGCTGATTAAACAAAGTCAGTACAATGTTTACCAGTGTGACAACCAGGAAAACTCCTATATTTATATATAGCAGCCGGGTTACAATATCCCCTCTCCTGAAATTTTCTTTTAGGTTAGTAATAAAACTGTTGTCCGCCGCCATTCTTCTTTCTCCAATATATAATCAAAATAAAACCAAAAAGCATTCCTCCCAAATGTGCGAAATGAGCTACTCCGTCACCTCCTGCAATACCAAGAACAAGCTCCAACACAGCATATCCGATTACAAAATATTTCGCTTTAATCGGCATTGGCAAAGGGAAGATAAACATCTGACTGTTAGGAAACAGCATACCGAAAGCTAACAAAATAGCATATACAGCACCTGAAGCTCCAACCGTATTCAGACGATTCAAAAACTCAGCCATAGGTATAACTCCCATACCTGTATCTACTCCATCGTAGTGCGACCAACTAACCAAATACTCTGTATACTGTACAGCCTCCTGTATTAGTCCGGCTCCTATTCCACATAAGATGTAGTAAAATAAAAAACGCTTAGGACCCCAAACTTGTTCAAGCACCCGGCCAAACATCCACACGGCAAACATGTTAAAAAATATATGCTGGAAGTTGGCATGCATAAACATATAGGTAATAAGCTGCGCAGGATTAAAATCAGAGGCCAGGAAAAAATGTAATCCCAACAAGTTTTCCACATCTATGCCGTAGCGTCGTGCCACTATTGTGCCAAAAAAGCACAATACATTAATAATCAATAGATTTTTAGTTACTGTAGGTAGGTTGTTCATAAGCTATCTATTATTCATGTTTTACAATACTATCACGTAGAACCAATAAACTTTCAGGTCCCATATTAAATAACAAATCTATAATACTGAGATTAGGCAGAAAATTATTTTTCTGGTCAAATACCTGATAATAAGGTTTAGGCAGAAAATCCGAATCACACTGCACATATGCTTTTTTAGGATGTATCAATTCACGAAAATCATCCATATCCTCTACATTGGCAACATAATCCTTTGTCATTACAAAGGAAGGATGTAAATCGATCTGTTCACATATCCAGTTACACAATTCCATATTAAAATCGAACAAGAATTCATATCTATGTTCATAAAACTGATGAAACTCATCAGCATAGTAATCGAAAAAAGGACTTTGCTTATAAGCTGCAACAAAAGCGTTCCAATGCACATGCCGCCAGTTGCCATGATCAGAAATACGCACATCCTTCATCAGGCATTTTAAATCATCACTTTTTTCTGTCGGGATAGTCAACGACAAACTTCCATCTGCCGAAGCTATCGTGCAACGATTACGATAAGTTTGCTTCATATAGTGGTCAAACTGCTCTATATGTATAGTATCATACGCAAACAACTTCGTATAATATTCTACTGGCGCAAGATACGCCGAACTAAGTATAACTTCTTTCTTCATTCTTATTGCACACGTTGAAAAAAACGTTCTTTACAGGAAGGAAACCAGATAAACCATGCTTTACCAATAATATGATCTTCCGGGACAAAACCAAACAGCCGTGAATCGTACAAGTTTACAGGATCATTCGAAGCCATCCAATAATAGTCTTTACTGAATGTAAACGAAGTGGCAGGTTTTCCTTCTACCCACAACGTATCGCCCCGCACTTCAGCCTGCTTCTGCTCATGCGAAACAATTGTATTACATAACAATACTACATTCCACGGATATACTTTTACAGCTTCCCCTTTGCGAGGAACAACATAAGGATGTATCTCTTGCGAAAGTCTGTTGTTTAGCGGAACAAAATCGATTCGCTGTCCTGCTTTTTGTGAAACCAAATAAAATTCATAATGACTAAAGCTACGGATATACCCTCCATCTTCGGTATATCCTACCAGTGAATTTTCTTTCAGCCCTACTGCATCCAATATAATCTTCATCAGGTCTTCTTTCGATGCAGGATATACATACAAAGCCTTACTGTCCGGACTTAAAATCTCATCTCCGGTATTTATCAACTCTCGATTCAACATCAATGTATCTCCGGGAGTAGCAATACAACGGCTTATAAAGACACTGCGCCACTCAAGCCGTTTATTTCGCTGAGTAGCCCCCGGATCATTGAAAATTACAATATCCCCTTTCCCTACATCACAGTTTCCGATACGGTGATAACCTAAGAATGAAGGAAAAGGCATACGCAGACCATAACTCCACTTATTCACCAGCACCCCTTCGCCCTGATAAAGTGTATTTTCCATTCCCGACGAAGGAATAAAACATGATGTAACAAGAAAAGTCCTAACCAGCCATACAGCAATAATGACAAATGCCGATAGCTTCAGTCCTATTTTCCAGTCATTACTCAATATGATGCAGTATCATTTTATCGAATCGACAAACTTAAACAAGCGATTCCAACGGACTTTTCCGTCGAACCAACCTCTATCCTGATCGAGTGACAACCAGATAAAGATAGGCTTACCAACGATATGATCTTCAGGCACAAAGCCCCAGAAACGTGAATCGGCAGAGTTATGACGGTTATCACCCATCATCCAGTAATAATCCATCTTAAAGGTATACTTCGTCGTTTCCTGTCCGTTTATATAGATTTTTCCGTCCTTCACCTCCAGAGAATTTCCTTCATAATTCTTGATAGGACGTTCATAAATCGGCAGGTTGTCCAGTGTCAAATCGATTGTAGCACCTTTTTTCGGAATCCATACCGGACCATAATTGTCTACAGTCCAGCCAGTCAGTTTATTTACAGGATACAATCCGCCGGCATCATCATCCGGAGTATTTTCTATAGACACTACCAGATCCTTCCGAGCCAGCAAAGCTGCTTTAGCCTTCTCTGTCAACGGCATGTTATAAACCGATTCTTCGGTGTAATACATCATCAGATCCTCCTGACTGATACCCAGTTCATGACACAAATCATCAGGAAGCATTCCCTTAGTCTTGACAAAATAACGATACTGTACATTATCCGGTTCCTTATTCGCTTTTCCGTCCAGATAAATAATACGGTTCTTTATCTCTAATGTCTGACCGGGAAGTCCGACACAACGCTTTACATAGTTTTCACGACGGTCGACCGGACGGGTAATAATCTTACCGTACATCTGCGGATTTTCATCAATATATTTGCGTCCTGCCTGATAATAGAAATCGTACACCTGACGCTGCTGTTCCAAAGTAAGGCGCGACATATCTACCGGCTGCGAAAGCTGCTGTCCTGCCTGATAACTCAACCGATACAAATCTTCAGCAGGAACGGCTGTAGCTACACTGTCACCGGCCGGAAAGTTGAAAACCACAATGTCATTCAGTTCTACCTTACCCAAACCTCCAACACGCTTGTAATCCCAATGTACCCAGTCGAGATACGACTTACAGTTGAATACCGGAAGTGTATGCTGAGTAAGAGGCATATGAAGCGGAGTCTGTGGAATACGTGCTCCATAACTCATCTTGCTGACAAACAGATAATCGCCTACCAGCAACGACTTTTCGAGTGAAGAAGATGGTATAACGTAATTCTGGAAGAAATACAGATTGACAAAATACACTGCAACCAGCGCAAATACAATTGCATCTACCCAGCTCATTACTGCCAGAACCGTTTTATTTTTCGACTTTTTCCACCATGTCCATGGAATTTTCTTTGAAATGTAAGCATCAAAGATAAAAGGAACAACAACCAGTCCCAGCCAGCTCTGCAACCAGATCAGGAAAATCAGGTACAGAACTAATACTATACTAAACTTTATCCACTGCTTACGTGATGCCTGTATCATATCTTAAAACTGAAATAAATCGTTCATTCCTAAAAATCCTTCGTGAGTTGCTGTGTACTCGGCTGCCAGTACTGCACCCAATGCAAATCCTTTGCGGTTCTTTGCATCGTGCGTAATAATGATAGAATCAGCTTCCGATTCATAACGGATAGTATGAATTCCGGGCACTTCTCCTTCACGGATTGCACTTACAGGCATTTCATCCGATGCGCACGCTGTAGTACCGGTTACAGTTCCATCCGGAGCTGTAAGTGTACCCATAACCCATTTGTTCTTTCTGTCCAGGTTCTCCAAGATACCTTCAGCAAGTGTAATTGCTGTTCCACTTGGAGCATCCAACTTATGGATATGGTGTGTTTCTACCATTGACACGTCATAATTGGGAAAGTTGTTCATAATCTTTGCCAAATATTTATTGACAGCAGAGAAAATTGCTACCCCCAAACTAAAATTGGACGACCAGAAAAGAGTTTTTCCCTCTTCTGCACACAGACGACGCATTTCTTCTCCATGCTCGCCCATCCAACCTGTACTGCCGGAAACTACCTTAACTCCGTTTTTGAAAGCTTCCAGACAGTTGCCATAAGCTACAGAAGGAGCCGTAAACTCAATCGCAACGTCTGCTGAACGGAACGCTTCCGATGCAAAGTCCTGACGATTGTCTACATCAATAATACTTACAATTTCATGTCCGCGGGCAACTGCAATCTTTTCGATTTCCTTACCCATTTTGCCATATCCTATTAATGCTATCTTCATAAATCTCAAATTATTTTAGGCACAAAGATAACGTTTTTCGTTATTAATCATTACATTTAGCGAACATTTACACCTCATTAACATGGAAGAACTCTTGCACTACGTGTGGAAACACAAGCTTTTCACACTGAAACCTTTGCAGACAACCGACGGACAGCCGATTGAAATTATTGATCCCGGTCTGGCAAACATGCATGCCGGTCCGGATTTTTTCAATGCAAAAATCAAGATAAACGATGTAACATGGGTAGGAAACATCGAAATACACCAGCAGGCTTCCGACTGGTTCCGCCATAATCATCATCTCGACCCGACATACGATTCGGTTATTCTGCATGTGGCTTCGGATATAGATGCTGTTCCCACACGAAGCAACGGAGAGATTATTCCACAGATGGAGTTACACTACCCACCTTATCTATTGGAAAATTATGAAGAATTAATCCGCGCCGACCGCTATCCGGCCTGTTTCCGAATCATTCCCCAACTGCCGTCTTTCCTGCTACACAGCTGGCTGTCTATGCTTCAGGTAGAGCGTTTCGAAAATAAAACGCAGCAAATAGAGAAGCACTTGCATGAATACAACCAAGACTGGGAGTACGCGTTTTTCATTACGCTGGCACGTAATTTCGGATTTGGTGTAAACAGTGATACTTTCGAGCTATGGGCGAAGAGTGTACCACTTGCTGCTGTCAACAAACATCGTGACAATCTGTTTCAGATAGAGGCCTTTTTCTTCGGACAAGCAGGACTTCTGCAAGAGTTGCCTGTTGATGCATATACGGAAAACATGATAAAAGAATACAATTACCTGAAACAGAAGTTCGGACTACAACCTTCTTCTGATTGCCGCTGGCGTTTTCTCCGCCTGCGTCCAGGTAATTTTCCACATATCCGCATCGCACAGCTTGCCTGCCTGTACCATCGTTCACAGGGCTTATTCTCACAACTGATGGAAGCAGAATCGGTGAACGAATTACGGAATCTCCTGAAAGGTGGAACATCGGAATACTGGCTGACACACTATACTTTTGGTATACCTTCTCCTTCTCATCCCAAAACCATCAGCCAAAGCTCAACCGATTTACTTATCATCAATACGGTAGTACCATTTCTTTATGCCTACGGCAAGCACAAGTCGAACAACGCCTTATGCCTGCGTGCGACCCAACTGCTAGAGGAACTGAAGCCAGAAAACAATTACATCATCCGTATGTGGAAAGAATGTGGACTGGAAGCATCACATGCAGGCGACAGTCAGGCACTTATCCAGCTCAAAAAGAATTACTGTGACCTGAAGAAATGCTTGTACTGCCGCATCGGATATGAGTATTTCAAGAAAAAAGAAATATAATTAATTTGTATTTCTTTTAGACAAAGGTATGTATACCATCAATTCCCAGCCAGACAAACGGTTGTTCGCAAAAGGGAATAAATCAAATTTCCGAGTCATTCCCCGCTTATATTGTATGGCAATTTCCATACAACCAAAGTCATAACCCAAACGTACAAACACAGGTACATTTACAAAATTTTTATCATAAAAATAATAAGCAGATTCTACCCCTACAGACAAATTCAATCCTTTATACAAATAATATCCCGCACTTCCGGAGAGAGAAACCGACAACAAATTACAAACTCCTGCATTTCCTGCATAAGTTATGTGCTCGTCCGGAGAGAGATAGCTTAATCCATACTTATAACGATGATATCCGGCTGTTATCGCAAGATCGAAAAACCATCGGGAATCAATCGGCTTCAACCGCCAACGATAACCGAAACCTAAAGAGAATCTGGAATCAAAATAAGTCTTCCCAGCATCAAAAGGAGGTACCCCGGCTGATGGAGGAACCATATCATAACCTACCATATCTTTTCCTCCATAAATTGTCAGACCTGAGGAACGGCCTGTCTGTCCGTAAGTAACTAGCCAGCCACTAAACAACAATAAAAGAACAGTCAAACGCTTTATCATACAATCAATTTTTGTGTTTAATCAATTACTTCTAACTCATTCTTTCACACCATCCATCCATTCTGTCTGCATCATCCGACAGCCCCCTACTAGTCCAAAACCATTCTCTACATTGGTATAGGTAGGGCGTACAGGAGCCAATTCCGATTCTCCCAATTTATTGTTTACTTGTTCATTCATCGATTTCAGATAATGATAGAACTCTTCCGACAAACTATACAGACAAACCTTATATTGTTTCCTGTTTGTATAAACTTCACCCTGAATAGAGGTTTCATAATCGGATATATAAGTTTTGTTCAGCCGAAGTGTGTAGTTCTTCCCTTGAATCTTCTCATCGCTCCAAATATACAACTGCTCATAATACGTATAGTCACCTATAAGAATTTCATCCAAACCGGCTGAAACCTTCAGAAGCGGTTCATCATTCCAATCCATATACGCCGTATATTCTTCGTCATAATACACCCGTGAATCTCCATTCCTCCAATACTTTGCTCTTTCTTTCACCGTTACGGCATAATAGTTTACTGTACTTGCCTTATCGGTAAAGTTTATCTGAAACTGAAGCGTACCAGGATCGGATGGCTTTCGTTCCATATGAACAGAATTCAACGGAAACGGAGCTGGAATTGTCGTAACAGACGAAACTGTTTCCAAGCCTTCAGCAGAAGCTGTCAGCCGGATACGATCGCCTTCCTTGTATCTCTGCACCGTATAATAACTTTTGGCGGGAACACCCGGTAAAGCTTTGTCCGTCCACAACAGACCGACAGGTGTACCGTTTACTTCCAGCCGGACATTCGTCCCTGTCAAACCAGAAACAATTTCCCCCTTGCCTGTGACTGGAAGACTGCGTGAAAAACGTACCACGGTTGTATCTCCACTCCCGGGATAACTGTATACAACTAACTTAGGGATTCCTTCCGCCTCATCCAGATCGAAATGATATACGCAAGATGTAAACAGTAAGGATACCCCAAGTATGATCATGAAAGAAATATATTTTACCATCATCCTTATTAGAATTTTAAAGTATAACTGAAAGAAGGAATTACAGGAAACAGTCCTATCGCCTTGCCTCTGAAACTACCATCGGCCTGCCGTTCTACTTGAGTATAGAAAGCATTCATCCGGCAATAGGCATTGTAAATACTGATATTCCAGATACGTTCGAAACCTCGTTTGGTTGTCCGCCGGAAATTGATGCCTACATCCAGCCGATGATAGGCTGGCAGGGTAATATTGTTCGGCTTTTCGTAGACCCAGCTTCCTGCCGCATCAGACGGCTGGACGGTTCCAGGCAAAGAAGGATTTTCTACATACTGCATAGGCACAGTAGCCCGATCGCCACTACGGAAAGTCCATGCTGCGTACGCATCGATACGGTTATTAAACTTATGACGGAACATCAGGTTCAGCTTATGACGGTTGTCAAACTTGCTGGCATACCAGTCGGGGTAAAAATCTTCGAATTTCTGCTTGCTCCACGACAGCGTATAACTGGCCTGAAAGACATTCTTCGCGTGACGGTACGCCAGTGAGGCTTCCAATCCATACGATTTTCCTTTGCCTACCCTCACCCATTTCTCCCAGTTATCGGCAGGAAGTGTCAGGTTACCACCGGTATCATATTCCAGCATACGGTCGGTAATACGGAAATAGCCTTCTATGTCCATGCTCAAGTTCCATGGAAGCTTCATATAAATACCTCCCGCCACCTGACGTGAACGCATCGGACGTATGCGACTGGTAGAAGGAACCCAGCAGTCAGTAGGAAGATTCAAATAAGAGTTCGAAAGCTGATGGGCAAACTGACTCATTTCGGTATAAGAAGCCTTCAAGGTAGCCCAATCGAAAAGCCGGTAACTGACAGATAATCTCGGTTCCAAGGAATGATAAGTCGCTCCCGTAACCCGATACAAGACATAGTGCAGACCCGCATTTACCCGCAACTTTTCGGTCAGCTGCATATCATCTTCCACATAAAAAGAGATTTCACTCCCCCGATAACGACCTTCACCCGCCGACGACAAGGTATCGGCAATCCCTGCCGTTTCTCTTATATCCTGCGAAGCGATACGCTGCGGATGATACAAATGAAACAAATAGTTGCTACCCAGACGAATATGATGACTCGCAGCCGGACGATAACTGAACTCCATCCGGTAACCCACATCATCAATCGTCGAATAATTGCTTCTTTGCATCCGTTCCATAGACACCCTCTTGTCTTGTTCATAATAGCTTTCGTCCGACAGGAAACTATACTTTGCCAGATTACGGGCATACACCAGTGATACATTGCCCGACAGTTTAGGAGTAAGCTGACCGTTCCAGTTCAATCCGACCGACAAGTTGCCCCAACGGATATGGAATGTATTCTCATCCCGTTCCTCGTACTTCTGGAACATATATCCTTCCGGAAACTGTTGCAGCACTCTCGACTTGAACAGATCACGGGCAGAATATACGCTGAGCGACAACTTGTTCCGATCGGAAAACCGATGCGTAATTTTAGCATTGATATCGTGGAAAGCGTAACGGGTCTTAATATTTTTATCTGAAAAATTTCGATTCGCTATCCACAAGGCAGGTGTGGTCAGCAGATCCATCCAGCTCCTTCGCATACCAAAACTAAACGAAGTCTTATCTTTGATGACAGGTCCTTCAAACTGGAACCTGCCATCCAGCAGTCCGATGGAAAAAGTGCCATGATATTCTTTCATGTCCCCCTCCCTGGTACGAACATCGATGACCGATGCCGTTCTTCCTCCATAACGAGCCGGGAAACCACTCTTATAGAAGTCTACATTCTTCACCACGTCCGTATTGAATGCCGAAAACAGTCCACCCAAATGATTGACCTGATACAACGGAGTACCGTCCAGCAAAAACATATTCTCATCATTCCGCCCGCCATGTACATACAGCCCGGAAAGCAATTCCGTACCGGAAGAAACACCCGGCAAGTTCTGAATGGACTTGACAAGATCCGGAGAACTCAACAGAGAGAATTCCGTATTCAGCAATTCGGGAGTAAAAGAAACCTTTCCGGTCTGAGTGGTAAAAAGCGGATCATTCAGATTTGCTGTAACCTCCACACCTGCCAGTGCCGTTGTGCTTTCCTTCAGATAAATAGTTCCAAAATAATCAGACTGCAAATCGAGTTCCTTTACCACTTCCTCATAGCCAATATAAGACACACGAAGCACATGCTTCCCCTCAGGTAAGGTAATACTGAAAAAGCCATGCTCATCAGTCAGTGTTCCGGTACGCGTAGTCTTGTCATACACCGTCACATTAATCAGTGATTCACCATTATCCTGACAGACATAACCCGAAAAGGTATACTTGTTCTGCCTGAACAGCAACACATATTCATCCTTGATTTCCCACTTGATACCAGTCCCGCCCAAAACAATATTCAGATTCTCCGTCAGTGTCTTGTCGGGCAACGGTCTGCCCGCAGGCATCACATCAGCCAAAGCAGAATCGTATACAAAACTTACATGATATACCTCCTGCATGGTATCTATTGCTCTTTTCATCTCTGTGGATTCGGATGAAGCATTCGCCGCCACATGCAGACACAGCAGAACAGTACAGAAAAATGTTCTCATCACTTCTTCTTTTCAATTTTTACTTTCAGCACCTTTTCTATTATCTCGATTATTTCATCCAGGCTTCGGGAATTAAAATTGGCAGTCAGCCGTTTATCCGTATTGTCAGCTGTCAGACGGACATTGTAATACCTGGAAAGTTCATCGAGTACCTTTTGCAAAGGCGTATTGCTGAACACAAAGCTACCTTTACGTGTCTGTGCTCTCTGCGTAAGTACTTGAGGTTTCTGTTGTCCTTTGACAACCTGCGCCCTCATTCCACGTGTCAGAATTACCGCATCCGGTTGTCCTACAGCCGTATACTGTACTTTTCCCGCCTCAACGTGTACAAATGCCGTATCATTCCGGCTTTCATCCAGCAAGAAACGAGTCCCTAACACCCTCACTTCCGACAATCTGCCACTTGCCGTAAACGGCCGGGCAGCATGATGACGAACCCTAAACGAAGCCTTTCCCCGCAAACGGACATCCCGACGGACAGACAAGTATTCACGGGAACAATAGCGGATGGAAGAATGAGGATAGAGCATTACGGCAGAACTATCCGGCAACAGACAATCGACCGAATGCTCGTATGCCGTAATCTCCGTCCATTTCGCATCAGTAAACAGGTATATCTTTATTACAAACACCAAAAGTACAGCGGCCGCTATCCCCGCAAAAGCCATCACATACGAGCCAGGACCTGACTTGCTTTCGGGTATAGCATGTTTGTGCCTAAAAGTCTGCAATGCCTTCTGCGTATCAAGTTTATTTACACGATAATGCTTCAGTACAAACCGGAGACATTTTTCTTCTAAATCTTTCATACTTCTTCGATTTTAAGTTTCATAGACAAGACTGTACAAAGGTTGAAATTCACTATTGCCAACAAGCTAATTTTAGCCGAAAAAGAAAGTATATACTTTATATGCTCCCTCACGTATCAGTCGAAGTGCTTTCTGTATATGATTATCAACCGTATGAACGGAGATATGAAACTTGTCGGCTATGTCTTTATACTTCATGCCATCCCGTTTGTTCAACAGAAACACTTCCCTGCAACGGTCGGGCAATGAATCAATGGCTGTCCAAATACGTGCTTCCATGATCGTACGTTCTTCTACATCTTCCTCGGGTAACCTGTCTTCCAGATCGGATGGAGAAAGACTAGTATCGAACATACTACTTTGTTTCAGCCAGTCAAGGCTACGGTTTCTGACCATCGTATAGAGGTACGACCTAATATTAACGATCTCCCCACCTTCCTGTTCCATTTTTTCCCACAAAACCGAAAAACACTCCTGCACGATATCTTCAGCTGCATCTACATCGTGAATATAGTGTATGGCGTACAAGCATAAAGGTCTATAATGGTATCTGAACAAATTATCAAAATTCATATCACTTACTTCTAGTTTTGATATTATGAATCATGTTTTACATAATGACGTACAAAAATGCCTAAGTCACTATGTTGCATTCGCAAAAAGAAGTTAATTTACCAAGAAAAATCCAGAACTATGAAAGCATAAAAGGTAAGAAGTCAAATTGATTAAAACGATGCAGAAAATACATCTGCACATATTCAAAAAACATCAGCATATTTACTCTTTTTTTTGTACGAAAGTCCCCGTCTTTCGTACAAAAAATAAAAAAAGAAGACGATGTTTTTGTCACTTCTTGCTGATAAATTCTTATTGATTAGCGCAAGGCTTCTTCTACCGCTCTGAGATAAGTGTCCAGACGATTACTTTTTAAGATAAGCTTACGGCTCTTCTTGTCTATATCGGGAAGCAAATACTCCCACATGGTTTTCAGTTTGGCAAGCAACTGAGCCTCACCTCCTTCAATAATCCGGCAATAATGTTCATACATCAGCCCGTGCATTGCAGATACCTGACGGTATAATGTTGTTTTATCGGGAGATTGACCTTTGCGAACAGATAGGGCAAGCGAAGGATCAGCAAGCAGCCCTCTGCCTAGCATCACACCTTTCAGTCGTGGATATTCCTCCAGCAACTCTTGAACAGCTTCTGGTGTACACAAATCTCCATTATACACCAATGGCAGTTCACAGGAGTCATAAAACTCCTTAAAAGCAATACGGTTCACTTCTCCCTTGTACTGCTGTTTTCCAATACGTGGATGAAGAGTTATCTGAGACACCCCTGAGCTGTTCAGTAAAGGTAATACCTGTTTCCATTCATCGGTATGCAGCCACCCAAGTCTCATCTTGACAGAGAAACGGATTTCCGGCAACTGACGCATCGCATCCAGCAGCACAGCAACTTTTTCGGGATAAGGCAATATGCCCGATCCCTTTCCACGGTTGGCTATAAGCGGAAAAGGACACCCCATGTTAACGTCTATCTCCCGATAACCTTGTGAAGCCAGAAAGCCGGCTAGCAGATTCAGTTCTTCAGGTTCTGAAGCTACCAGTTGAGGTATCAGATGACTTACTGTATTTTGCTGAGGCAGTACTTCCCGCTTATCTTTGTTACGGATTTCACCTTTTTCCAAACGAATAAAAGGGGTATAGTAAGCATCTACACCTCCAAACGTCTGTTCGTGTGCATTGCGCCAGGCAGCCTCCGTAAACCCTTGCAACGGTGCTGCATAAATTGCCGGTATATTCTGTTCCATACATCCGCAAATATACGGATAATTCGTTACCTTTGTAGAATACATTAAAAAATCATCCCCATGGATAAATACATTTATGAATTGAAAATGAAGGTGCGCGATTATGAATGTGACCTGCAAGGCATCGTAAACAATGCCAATTACCAACATTACATAGAGCACACACGACATGAGTTTCTTACTTCTACAGGCATCAGTTTTGCCCGATTGCACGAAGAAGGAATAGATCCGGTTGTAGCACGTCTGACTATGGCGTTCAAAACTCCTCTGAAAAGCGGCGACGAGTTCGTTTCGAAACTGTATATGAAGAAAGAAGGAATAAAATATGTATTCTATCAAGACATATTCCGATTGCCCGACATGAAAATTGTCATTAAATCGACGGTAGAAACCGTATGTGTAATAAACGGACGACTGGGCAACAGTGAACTTTTCGATACGACTTTTGCTCCTTATCTTGCCGAATGAAAAATCATGAATTACTTTGCCGTCTGGCACTGACTCAACTTCCGGGAATCGGTATTGTAGGAGCTCATAAGCTGCTGGATGCTACGGAAGGAAAAGCTGCTATGCTTTTTGACCATCCCAAGGATCTGGGAGATATCATTCCCGGCATTTCACCAAAGATCGCTTCTGTATTCGATGCACCGGAGGTTTTGCGCCGTTGTGAAGCAGAGCTTTCGTTCGCAGAAAAAAATCATATAGCCTGTCTTACTTGTGATGATGAAGCTTACCCCTCCCGGCTCCGGGAATGTGATGATGCTCCACTTGTCCTGTTTTACCGGGGAACAAGTGATTTGAACCAGCGTCATATCATCAGCATGGTGGGAACCCGTAATGCGACTGATTATGGAAAAGATATATGCATGCGATTTATCGGTGAACTGAAAGAATTGTTACCGGATGTAATAATTGTCAGTGGACTGGCTTATGGGATTGACATACATGCTCATCGTGCAGCCTTGCAACATAAAATGGAAACAATAGGTGTTCTGGCTCATGGTTTGGACAGAATTTATCCGTCTGTACATCGGCGTACAGCGGCCGAAATGACACAATGCGGAGGACTGCTTACCGAATTTATGAGTGGTACAAATCCCGACAAGCAGAACTTCGTCAAACGAAACCGTATCGTAGCAGGTATCAGTGACGCAACCATTGTTATCGAATCAGCAAATAAAGGGGGATCACTTATCACGGCAGAAATAGCAGAAAGTTATCACCGCGACTGTTTCGCTTTTCCAGGACGCATTAATGATATGTATTCGGCTGGATGCAACGAACTGATACGTTCGAATCGTGCTGTATTGCTTCAGAACGCCGAGGAATTGATAAAGGCTATGAACTGGGATAGTGAAGCACAAGCTCCTGCGGTTATACAACGGCAGTTATTCCCCGAACTCGATGAAAATGAAGAGAAAATAGTATCCTTACTCCAAAAGCACCCCGACGGAATCCAAATAAACACACTTGTTGTAGAAAGCAATATCACCATCAACCGAATGACGGGCATTTTATTTGAGCTGGAAATGAAAGGAATAATCCGTACACTTGCCGGAGGTATATATAAACTGATATAAGATGAACCAAACATAGCCTGCAAACAAAAGGGCAAAAAAAATGGGAGAACGCTTTCTCCCAACCTTGTTAACCTTAAATCTAATACTATGAAAAAAATCACATTGCAAATGTAATAATTCGTAAGATATCACGCAAGAGCAAACAACAATATTACAAAATGTTTAAAACTATTTTACATTTAAAGACGTTTGCGCGCACAAAATAACACTTTGATTTTATCAAAAAAAAGAAATCCCTGCCGAATTTTACTTCAGCAGGGATTTCTCTATCAAATAAAAGCTTTACAGCAAGGAATTAATCTTTCAACTTAGCCTTGATAAAGTCACGGTTCAAGCGAGCAATATTGCTGATTGAAACGCATTTCGGACACTCAGCTTCACATGCACGTGTATTTGTACAGTTACCAAAACCAAGTTCATCCATCTTAGACAACATGGCTTTTGCACGACGCAAAGCTTCCGGCTTACCCTGAGGCAATAAGTTCAACTGGCTAACCTTAGCTGAAACGAACAACATTGCAGAACCATTCTTACAAGCAGCTACACAAGCACCACAACCGATACAAGAAGCAGCATCCATAGCTTCGTCAGCAACTGGCTTCGGAATCAGAATAGCATTTGCATCTTGAGGAGCTCCTGTACGTACACTGATAAAACCACCAGCCTGCATAATCTTATCGTAAGCTGTACGGTCTACCATCAAATCCTTGATAACCGGGAAACCAGCAGAACGCCAAGGCTCAACAGTGATTACATCGCCATCTTTGAAACGGCGCATGTAAATCTGGCAAGTAGTAGCACCAGTAGCAGGTCCGTGAGGATGTCCGTTGATATACAAAGAACACATACCGCAGATACCTTCACGACAGTCATGATCGAATACAATAGGTTCTTTGCCTTCTTCAATCAACTGTTCGTTCAAAATATCCAGCATTTCCAAGAATGAAGTATCTCCCGGGATATCTTTCATCTGGAATGTATCGAAATGACCTTTTTCTTTAGGTCCGTTCTGACGCCAAACTTTCAGCGTAAATGATATATTTTTATCCATTTTACTTAGATTCTTTAATTGTTTAACTTCACTGATTAGCTCTTATAGTTACGAGTCTGAACTTTAATTGCTTCGTATACCAGCGGTTCTTTATACAATACCGGAGCCTTATCATCGCTACCCTGATATTCCCAGCAAGCTACATAGAAGAAGTTTTCATCATCACGTTTAGCTTCTCCTTCTTCTGTCTGGTATTCTTCACGGAAGTGACCACCACAAGATTCGTTACGGTTCAATGCATCGTAAGCAATCAGTTCACCCATTGTAATAAAGTCATTCAAACGAATAGCCTTATCCAATTCAACGTTCATACCTTCTTTTGAACCTGGGATAAACAATTCTGTTTCGAATTCTTTACGGATTTCTTTCAAACGAGCCAAACCAGTCTTCAAACCTTCTGCAGTACGTCCCATACCAACGTATTCCCACATCACGCGACCCAATTCCTTGTGAATAGAATCTACAGACTTCTTACCCTTGATATTCATCAGGTGATCGATCTTATCCTGAACAGCCTTTTCTGCTTCAGCAAACTCAGGCAGATCAGTAGAGAAGCGAGGAACAGTGATCTGGTCAGCCAGATAGTTCTGGATAGTATAAGGCAATACGAAGTATCCGTCAGCCAATCCCTGCATCAATGCAGAAGCACCCAGACGGTTAGCTCCGTGGTCAGAGAAGTTACATTCACCGATAGCGAACAGACCCTTGATAGAAGTCTGAAGTTCATAGTCAACCCAGATACCACCCATTGTATAGTGGATAGCCGGATAGATCATCATCGGATTATAATATTTTACGCCATTGATTTCTTTAGCCAATTCACCCGGATTTACGTCGGTGATTTCTTCGTACATATCGAACAAGTTACCATAGCGCTGACGAACAACGTCAATACCCAAACGTTCAATACTTTCAGAGAAATCAAGGAATACAGCCAAACCTGTATTATTTACACCGAAGCCATGGTCGCAACGTTCTTTTGCAGCACGTGAAGCCACGTCACGCGGAACCAGGTTACCGAATGCCGGATAACGACGTTCCAGATAGTAGTCACGATCTTCTTCAGGGATATCACTACCCTTCTTAGTTCCAGCCTGCAAAGCTTTTGCATCTTCCAGTTTCTTTGGAACCCAAATACGACCATCGTTACGCAAAGACTCAGACATCAAAGTCAGTTTAGACTGCTTGTCGCCGTGTACCGGAATACAAGTCGGGTGAATCTGAACGTATGCAGGGTTAGCAAACCAAGCACCTTTACGGTAGCAAGCCATTGCAGCAGTACAGTTACAAGCCATTGCATTAGTAGACAAGAAATAAGTATTACCGTAACCACCAGTAGCAATAACAACTGCATGAGCAGCAAAACGTTCCAATTTACCAGTAACCAAGTTCTTTGCAATGATACCACGTGCACGACCGTCAACGATTACGATTTCTTCCATTTCGTAACGAGTGTACAGTTTTACAGTACCTGCACCAACCTGACGGCTTAATGCAGAATATGCACCCAGCAACAACTGCTGACCAGTCTGACCTTTAGCATAGAAAGTACGAGATACCTGCGCACCACCGAAAGAACGGTTAGCCAATGTACCTCCGTATTCACGAGCGAAAGGAACACCCTGAGCAACACACTGGTCGATAATGTTGTTTGAAACCTCAGCCAGACGGTAAACATTTGCTTCACGAGCACGATAGTCACCACCTTTTACAGTATCATAGAACAAACGATAAACAGAGTCACCATCGTTCTGATAATTTTTTGCAGCATTAATACCACCCTGTGCAGCGATAGAGTGTGCACGACGTGGAGAATCCTGAATACAGAAATTGAATACGCGGAATCCCATTTCACCAAGTGAAGCAGCAGCAGAAGCTCCAGCCAAACCTGTACCTACCACAATGATATCCAAACGACGTTTGTTAGCCGGGTTTACCAATTTCTGGTGAGCCTTATAATTAGTCCATTTCTCAGCTATCGGGCCTTCAGGAATTTTAGAATCAATTATTTTAGTCATAATGTTTTTTCAGTTTAAATCAGTTACACTTAAATTAGCAAGCACCGCACCCCATCATATTCTTCAAGAAGAACACAACAGCTACTACCATAAAACCAAGAACGATGATAGTAGAATAGATGTTAGAGATGCATTTCCAACGGTTAATCCAAATCATATTGTTCCATCCCAAAGTCTGCATTGCACTCCAGAAACCGTGAGTCAAGTGGAACCACAAAGCAATCAACCAAATGATATACAACACGAAGAACAACGGATTAGAGAAAGTCTGCATAATATAGCCATAACCGTCGGCTGCATGAAGACCACCCAACATAGGGTTACCGATGATTTCAGCGAACTGCATTTTGTACCAGAAGTTCATAAAGTGAAGAGCCAAGCCCAGGATTACGATGATACCCAATACCAACATGTTCTGAGAAGCCCATTCTACATTCTTCGGACGAGCATTTACAGCATAACGTTCGTTACCGCGAGCTGCACGATTCTGCATTGTCAACCAGAAAGCGTAGATAATGTGAATTACAAACAAGGCAGCCAATCCCACAGTTGCTACCAGCGCATACCAGTTAGCACCCAGGAACTCACAAACCATGTTGTAAGCTTCGCCCGAGAACAAAGCAACACAGTTCATCGCCATGTGAAATGTCAGAAACAGGACAAGGGCGATACCAGTTACACTCATCACCACTTTCCTTCCAATAGATGAATTACTTAACCACATAAATGATTGAATTTAAATTATTTAATTGTTAGAACTAAAATTTCTTACTACATACATTAAAATACGATACAAAATTAGAAGTTTTCCCTATATAATACAAGGGATTACGGAAATAATTCTTTAATCTGTCCAGTGATTTAAGCAACAAAAATAATGAATGTGCTTCAGCAAGGAGAAAATAAGACTAAAGAAGTTATTGAACGTTTTACCTTCGCTGTTGGTCAATAACCATTTCATTATGAACAATTCAGGATAGATTCCATCTTTACGATCCATAGTTTTTCTGAAAACCGGTAAAGGAAACTTCTTTCAAGGCAAAGCAACATATTCAGGACACCCCTTATCTTAATAGCATAAAAAGAGCCGTTTTAGCTTTTTATTACATTGCTAAAACGACCCCTTCTTACTTATAATCTAATAAATACTCTAAGCAGTTATTTACGTTCCGGGAAATTCATTCCCGGCTTCTCTAATAGTTCTACAGCCTTAAGCATACTATTGTTCATGAGATTTATTACCTGAAAATACTCACTCATATCCCATAAATCACGAGCAATCAGAGCTTTCATTTGAGCTTTTATGAGTGGAAGTGCAATTTGATATTGTTTCTCATCATATTTTGGTCCTAATGTTTCACCTAACTTTCTCAGTTCTTCAAGCATAGCAGATGTCACTTCAAAATTCTTATTAAAATGTCGGAAGTCCTTATACTCTTTCAGCCATTCTTCACGATATGCATCTACCAGCTTCAAGTTCATCTGCACAATAGCTCCTTTATCGCGCAAGGCAAGATAATAATCAGTATACATGGTTGTATCTACAGGCACAAAATAATCTGGCATGATACCTCCTCCACCATAGACAGTACGTCCCAGCTTCAATGTCTTGTATTTCAAAGAATCCGGAAAATGGATACTGTCTGCACTCAACATTTCCCCACGATTGTAGCGATCTATCAAATCTTTATTGTACTGTTCAATACTCTCGTAAGGCTTCTGAATACAACGACCTGAAGGCGTATAATAACGAGCAACAGTCAGACGAATCATAGAACCGTCAGGTAAATCAATCGGACGCTGTACCAGTCCTTTTCCAAAAGTACGTCTGCCTACAACTATAGCACGGTCCCAGTCTTGCAATGCTCCTGTTACAATCTCACTTGCCGACGCAGAAAACTCATCAACCAACACAACCAAACGTCCATTTAAGAAATCACCATTTCCCTCAGCATCAAACTCAGCACGAGGATTACGACGTCCTTCTGTATAAACGATAAGTTCTTTCTTACCTAAGAACTGATTAGCCAATTCAATCGCTGCATTCAGATATCCTCCACCATTTCCTTGCAAATCGAGAATAAGGTCGCGCATACCTTCCTTCTGCAAACGATGAAGAGCATCAGCAAATTCCTTTCCTGTAGTTGCGGCAAAACGATTTACACGAATATAGCCGATTTTTTTATCAACCATATACGAAGCATCAAGGCTATATACAGGAATCTTATCGCGTTTGATAGTAAAAGGAAGTAGCTCTTTTACTCCACGACGCATAACTTTTACGGTTACCTCTGTACCTCGTTTACCTCGCAGACGACGCATCACATCTTCCGTACTCATTTTTACACCGGCAATCACCGTATCATTTACCTCAATAATACGGTCGCCCGCCAAAATTCCGACTTTCTCCGACGGCCCTCCGGAAACAGGCTGGATAACAAATAGCGTATCAGTAGCCATATTAAACTGAATTCCTATGCCGTCAAAGTTTCCTTGCAATGGCTCATTCAACGCTTTTACCTCTTCCGGATCAGAATAAGTAGAATGAGGGTCCAGTTGCTCCAGCATCTTTACAATAGCCGACTCTACCAGCTTATTTTCATCTACTTGATCGACATATAAGTTTGATATGGCAAACTCCGCCAACTGCAACTTGCGTGAAGGAGAGTTGAGCATCTTATTCTGTGCCACTACTGAACAGAAAAAGAAGAAGTTGCACAACAAAATCAAATAAAGTCGCTGTTTCATAGTTTTCATCATAAATTAATATCCAGTCCTTCTGGCAAAAACGGTGTTACATCTTTGCCATATTGCAATAATTCACGTACAATAGTGGAACTGATGGCTGTCAGTTCCGGCTCTGTGAAAAGCAAAATCGTTTCAATGCCGGCAAGCTTTCTATTTATGTCGGCAATGGTTTCTTCATATTCAAAATCACGAACAGTACGGATTCCTCTGATAATGAACTTAGCGTTCCTCTGTTGCGCAAAATCGACAGTCAGATTATCATACGCTTCTACTCGTATGCGAGATTCATTTGCGTAGAGTCTTTTTATCATCTCCACACGTTTTTCTGTAGGAAACCAGGTTTTCTTATTATCATTGACACCAATTCCGATAATAATCTCGTCCATAAAAGTCAATGCACGTTTTACCACCGAAAAATGCCCGATTGTAAAGGGATCAAATGTCCCTGGAAATATCGCTCTTTTCATTTAAGCCAATAATCACAAATCAAGAGATACTTGATCTATCAACTCAACAAGTCCTCTTCTATTACCAAATTATTAATAATAAAGTTCTGTCGCTCCATGGTATTCTTACCCATGTAAAACTCCAGCAACTCTTTAACTGCATCCGTTTTACGCAAAGAAACCTGTTCTAAACGCATGTCCTTTCCGATAAAATTCCGGAACTCATCAGGCGAAATTTCTCCTAATCCTTTAAATCGGGTAATCTCCGGATTGGGACCCAACTTTTCTATTGCTGCAATTCGTTCCTCATCTGTATAGCAATAAATTGTTTCGTATACGCCTTTTTTACGGTTACGAACGCGGAAAAGCGGCGTCTGCAAGATGTAAACGTGTCCTTTCTTTATTAAATCGGGAAAGAACTGAAGGAAAAAAGTTATCATCAGCAAGCGTATATGCATACCATCCACATCGGCATCAGTTGCCACGATGACTTTATTATACCGTAATCCGTCCAAGCCATCCTCGATATTCAGCGCAGCTTGCAACAGATTGAATTCTTCATTCTCGTAAACGACTTTTTTAGTTAATCCAAACGAATTCAAAGGTTTACCACGCAAACTGAATACAGCCTGAGTATTAACATCACGGCTCTTGGTTATAGAGCCACTTGCAGAATCTCCCTCCGTGATAAAAATAGAACTTTCCAAACGCGGATCATTTTCTTCATCTTTCTTAGCCCCTTTCAAGTCATTCAAGTGAATACGGCAATCACGCAACTTACGGTTATGCAGATTTGCTTTCTTGGCACGTTCACGCGCAATCTTAGTAACCCCCGCGATAGCCTTACGTTCTTTTTCCGATTCCTGAATCTTCTGAAGCAACACATCTGCTACATCGGGATGTTTATGCAGGTAATTATCTACATTCTCCTTTATAAAGTCACCGATAAACTTATTGACACTGATTCCTGAAAGTGGATAAGGATTACCATCTGAATCTTTTTCAGGAGCCATCGTCAAAGAGCCCAACTTAATCTTTGTCTGACTTTCGAAGGTCGGCTCTATTACATTAATGGCAATAGCAGCTACCAGCCCGTTGCGAATATCCTGAAATTCCATATTCTTACCATAGAATTCCTTGATAGTACGTGCAATATGCTCCTTGAAAGCACTTTGGTGCGTACCTCCCTGAGTGGTATGCTGTCCGTTGACAAACGAATAATATTCCTCTCCATACTGAGGACTATGAGTAAAGGCTATTTCTATATCTTCATCTTTCAGATGAACAATAGGATACAAGCCTTGAGAAGTCATATTGTCATTCAGCAAATCCTCCAGACCGTTACGGCTTACAATGCGGTGGCCGTTATAATATATCGATAGCCCTGTATTCAAATATGTATAGTTACGCAGCATCGTTTCGATATATTCAGGACGGAAGTGGTAGTTTAGAAACAAGGTGTTATCAGGCTCAAAGAAAATATAAGTACCATTTTCTTCCTCTGTAGATTGAGTAGTATCACTTATCAGTTCTCCTTTTGCAAAAACAGCTTCACGCATCTGTCCGTCGCGTACACTTCGCGCTATAAAGTGAGAACTCAACGCATTGACAGCCTTTGCTCCAACACCATTCAACCCGACACTTTTCTTAAATGCCTTTGTATCATATTTTCCACCCGTATTCAGCATAGATACGGCATCAACCAAACTTCCTAACGGAATACCACGCCCATAATCGCGTACAGAAACACGCAAATTATCTTCCATCTGTATTTCAATGCGTTTTCCTGCTCCCATTTTAAACTCGTCAATACAGTTATCTACGACTTCTTTCAGCAATACATAGATACCATCTTCCGCCTGAGAGCCATCGCCTAAACGCCCGATATACATACCAGGACGCGTACGAACATGCTCCATATCGCTCAGATGACGAATATTCTCCTCTGTATACGAAACGGGATTCGCTATTTGTTCATTGTATTCTTCTTCCATAAACAACACTCAAACGATATACTAATTTTCTTCTTTCTTTCCTGCTACTAACATCTTTTTATATGCACGGCGGCGTTTGTGCTGAACAGCTTCGAAAGCTCCCCACTGTGCCTGTACTTTCTTGTTCATTTCCAGTTCCGGATTACTTTCTCCATATTTGAATCCCATCTGTTGATAAACTGGAACTAAATCATAAAACAACAATGCATTTACTCCTTTGCTTTGATATTCGGGCTTCACACCTACCAGCAACAAATCAAGCACTTTCGGCTTTTTGATAAACAAGGCTTTAAGTAAATGGAACCAACCAAAAGGAAGCATCTTACCTTTTGCCTTTTGCAGTGCTTCCGACAAAGAAGGCATAGAAATACCCACAGCTACCAGGTTTTCATTTTCATCTTCTACAAGCGAAACCATTCGCAAATCTATCAATGGCAAATACATCTTGATATATTGATTGATTTGTCCCTGAGTCATTTGTGAATAGCCGTACAAAGGTGCATAGGCTTCATTTATCAAATCAAAAATCTTCTGTCCGTAGTTTTTGCTCTTTATTTCACTACGTTTCAATTTTTTGATTTTCAGCTTATATTTTTCCAGAATAATTTCGGAAATACGGATAAACTTCTCTGGCAACTTATCGGGAACAGTCAACTTAAACTCTACCCAGTCGGCTTCCTTTTCGAAGCCTAAACGCTCCATATGCTGTTGATAATAAGGGTAATTATAAATAGTCGACATGGTTCCTAGCTGATCGAACCCTTCAACCAGCATACCTTCTGCATCCATATCGGTAAAGCCTAGCGGTCCGACAATAGCTTCCATTCCTCGTTCTTTACCCCATTCTTCTACTGCTCCAAGCAATGCTTCAGAAATTTCCGGCTTATCTAAAAAGTCAATCCATCCAAAACGGACTTCCTTTTTTTTCCATGTTTCGTTCGCACGGTGGTTAATAATGGCAGCTACACGTCCTACCACTTTTTTCCCTTCATAAGCAAGAAAATAATCAGCCTCACAGAATTCAAATGCTGCATTCTTTTTCGGGCTGAACGTATTCAACATATCATCGTACAAATCAGGTACGGAATAAGGATTGTCTTTGTATAATTCGTAATTGAAGCGAATAAATGTCTGCAACTCTTTTTTAGAGCTTACTTTCTTAATGATAATGGCCATCTGTTCGTTATAGTATGAAATTTCAGGTTGTAAAGATACAATTTTTTATTCGAAGAGTAATTCTCTTATCCCGAAATTCGAGTATTGGCTCCTTCGTTTTTCCCATTTATCTATCATATAATACTTACAAACCATCATAAATGACATAAGGAACATTAACATCCTCAAATATCAGTAAAACATTGTGGAGATATTTCCCAAAATTGAGTAAAAAGTCCCCAATAAACATAAAAGCCACAGAGAGAGTCGCTTTCAACCATGTCTATAAATCAATAAGTTACATTTTTTATCGTAAGAATAAATAAAATTGGTTCAATTATTGTTACACGACATAAAAATTAGGAAACATGAAAACTAGAGAAAAAGTAAAACTATTTTTTTTTATTTATTTTTTATTGTGTAATAACACAACAAGTCTTTGCTCAGAAACGAACAATCTCTGGAACAGTAACTTCAGCAGATGAAAAAGAAGCATTGATAGGTGTTTCTATCACAATAAAAGGAAATGAAGCTATCGGTACAATAACCGACCCGGAAGGGAAGTATAGCTTGCAGGTTGAACCAGACCAGACACTGATTGTTTCATACATCGGAATGAAAACAGCAGAGATTCGTGTTCCACGCAAGAATTCAGTACTGAATATTGTATTGGAACCAGAGTCAATGAATCTGGACGAAGTTGTCGTAACAGGTTATGGTAACTTCACAAAATCTTCTTTTACCGGTTCGGCTAACACACTAAAAGCCGATATGTTAAAAGACATCCCTGTCATGAGTGTGGAACAGAAACTGCAAGGTATGACAACAGGTGTCAATATTACCAGCAGTTCTGGCCAGCCGGGAGCCAACCAGAATATCCGTATCCGAGGTATGGGATCTTTTAATGCCTCTCAAGAGCCGCTGTTCGTTATAGACGGAGTACCTGTTACTTCTGGAAGCCTTAGTGCAGGCGGTTCGGATGCGGCATATATGAATAACTCGAAAACCAACATCATGAGCACACTGAACCCTGCTGATATCGAGAATATTACAGTAATAAAAGATGCAGCAGCAGCTTCACTTTACGGTTCGAGAGCAGCAAATGGAGTCATTCTTATCACGACTAAAAAAGGTAGTGCCGGAAGAGCTCAGGTAACCTTGAATATTTCAGGCGGTTTCTCAAATGCTGCAGTCGATTTCCGTCCGACTCTGAATGGTGACCAACGTAGAGAGTTATTATATGAAGGACTGGTAAATTATGCCATCGACCAGAACATGGAATCACCAACAGCATATGCTGATCAGGAAATCGGCCAATATGCATACGTACCATCTATGGGGTATACCGACTGGCGGAAAGAATTGTTACGAACAGCTACTCAGCAGGATTATGAAGCATCTGTTTCAGGTGGAAACGAACGTTCCACTTATTATGCTTCACTGGGATACAACAAGCAAGAGGGTTTGGCTAAAAACTCAAGTCTTGACCGATATTCTGCTCGCTTGAATCTTACTCAGAAAGTAGGGAAATATGGAGAAGTAGGAGCCAACATGATGTTCACACAGATGAATCAGGAAATGAACGAGGAACGAGGATCTGCCATCAATCCGTTCCTTTGTGTAGCCATGACCATGAATCCTTCAATGACAGTACGTGATGAAGAAGGAAACTATATCGGTGCATATGAAGGCAGTACCCTCAATCCATTACGCGATATCATGACCGACTACAACCGCGTACGTATGACACGTATGTTTTCTACCGGCTACGCAAGTATTGAGCCGTTAAAAGGTCTGAAGTTGAAAGAAACAATAAGCTACGACTATACAACCCAAAAAGATTCCAGATACTATAACCCGCTTAGTTCAGCAGGTCCTAAAAGTGGTAGTGACGCCCAGACTGCAAAAGGGTTTATCGAATATGGAAAATTTATCTCTTCTACTTCTTTAAACTACGTACGTACGTTTGCATACAAACATCATCTGGATGTACTGGCCGCTTATGAAATAGAAAGTTATCAGACCGACAAAGCCTCAGGAATGAAGTCTAAACTTCCTTCAGACATCTTGACAGAACCCGATAATGCAGCCGTCTTGAACAGTTTTATTTCATCTACTCAAGATTACCGCATGATTTCGTATTTGTCACGTCTTAACTATGATTATGACGACCGTTATTATCTGGCAGGAAGTTTCCGCCGAGATGGTAGTTCACGACTTTCTCCAAGCAACCGATGGGGAAATTTCTGGTCTGTTTCGGGTATGTGGAATATAAGTAATGAAGCATTCATGAAACCGGTAAAAAAGGTCTTGAACGATCTGAAAATACGTGCTTCTTATGGTGTCAACGGAAACCAGCCAGGATCTCTTTACGGATATATGGGACTGTATAGTTACGGACAGAACTATATGGGAGCATCCGGTTCGTATGAATCATCTCAACCTAATACCAATTTAGGATGGGAAAAGAACTACAACCTGAATATCGGACTTGACCTCGCTTTCATAAACCGTATTTTCGTAAGCTTGGAATATTATAATCGCGATACCAAAGATTTGCTTTACAATCTTCCTATCAGTGCTACAACCGGATTTACCAGTTATCTGGCCAACGTCGGACAGCTTAATAATAAAGGTGTAGAATTTGAATTACGTACATTGAATTTCGCTTCCAACGATTTCAACTGGACAACAGTTTTCAATCTGACACACAATAAAAACAAAATCGTTTCATTAAACGGTCAGCTTGATCAGACTATTGAAGGTACATGGTTTATCCACAAAGTGGGCTTGCCATATCACACATTCTATGTAAAAGAATTTGCCGGAGTAAATACCCAGAACGGGAAAGCAGAATATTATAAGAATAAGGTTAATGAAGACGGTACAATCGACCGTAGTCTGACAACCGATCCGAATGAGGCAGAAAGCATACCATTCAAATCGGTTAACCCTAAAGTATCTGGTGGTCTGACAAATATTTTAAATTATAAATGGCTGGATTTGAGTTTCACTCTTACATATTCACTGGGAGGTTACTCATACGATAAATTGGGAACCAGCATCGAGAACGGAACAGAATCTATTTATACATCCAGATATAATCTGCCTGTATATGCTTTAGAACGCTGGCAGCAACCGGGCGACCAGACAGATGTCCCGCGTTTCGTATTTGGAGAGAAAGCAACTGTTACCAATTCATCACGCTACATCCACAGTACAGACCATTTAAGACTGAAAAATCTTACTCTCGGATTTACATTACCCGACCAGTGGACAAGCAAGGCATTGATCAACAAAGCACGTGTCTACTTCTCTGGAAGCAATTTGCTGACATGGGCAAAATGGAAACAATACGATCCAGAAACTCCTGTTAACGGCGAAGTATATTGTGAAGCTCCACCTATGCGTACATTCAGTTTTGGCGTACAATTAACATTCTAAATTCATTAACGATCATATCATATGAAGAAAATATATATTTATTTACTGGCGGCTACTTCTATTATGGGGGTATCTTGTTCCGAAGACTGGCTAAATCTGAATCCTTCTACATCCGTTACTACCGATCAGGCCCTTTCAACTTTGGAGGATATAAAGGTAGCGTTAAACGGAGTTTATCGCGAGACATCACAACACAGTTATTACGGAGATAATTACTGGTACTACGGAGACTGCCGCGCCATGGATGTACAAGCCAGAGAAAACAAAGCATCAGGCAAGCGTGTTACTCCTTATTATACATATAATGTACTGGCAACAGATAATTTAAATATAACACTCCCATGGAATCGTCCTTATCTGGTAATCAGACAGGCAAATAACATTATCCAAAAGATAGAACAGGGGGCAGTACAAAGCAGTGATACCAAAGAACTGGACCGTATAAAAGCGGAAGCCTTGGTGTTGCGAGGACTGGCCTTATTCAATCTGACCAGACTTTTCGGAATGCCTTATATAAATGACAATGGTGCTTCTCTGGGAGTTCCCATCGAGTTGAAACCGGAAGAACCATCCCACCAACCGAAACGGAATACAGTAGCAGAATGTTATGAACAAGTTGTCAACGACATAACAACAGCACGCTCTAGCCTAAGTACAGAAAGAACGGATGGTTATATCAATTACTGGGCAGCACAAGCATTGCTTTCAAGAGTCTATCTTGATATGGGGAAAAATAAAGAAGCTTACGAAGCTGCAACCGATGTCATCAATAATAGTAAAGGATTGTATCAGCTTTATACACGTGACGAATATCCTACCATATGGGGAAAAGACTTTCAGGCAGAAGCTCTGTTTGAATTATACATAAGTACAACCGAACCTTCAGAATGGGGAGGTGGTACCGGTGGTGAAGGAGCTCCAATGGTTTATGCAAATGAAGAAAAGGGAGTAGACTGGAACAATCTTATCCTTACAGAAGAATTTCTGAATTTGCTTGAAGAAGATCCTAATGACGTACGTCATTGTATTACCCAGCTATCGCTTATCGAAAACAATGAAGGTCTTCCCGAAGCAGCCCGTACCCGTAAGGTATTTCTCAGTAAATTCCCAGGAAAGAGCGGTGATCCGAAAGACAATAATATCAGTATTATCCGCTTATCGGAAGTTTATCTGAATGCTGCTGAAGCCGGTGTAAAATTAGGAGGAGAATATTTGGAACCTGCAAGAGGTTTCCTGAATCAGATTGTCAGCCGTGCCAATCCGGAAAAGTCGGTCAGCGCAGAAGAATTTACTATTGAACGTGTCTTGAAAGAATGCCGGAAAGAATTGGTAGGCGAAGGACAAATTTTCTTCGACTATCTGCGAAACAAACAACCGATCGTTCGTAAAGGAGGATGGCACTTGAGTACACTGAATACATTAAATGCTGAAACAATCCAACCCAATGATCCGCGTATCGCTCTTCCTATTCCACAGTCGGAAATAGATGCTAACCCCAACATCGTACAGAATCCACAATAAGCTCCATTTGTGATTTCTAATAAAATCTCCGTTTCAGAATAACTAACCAAGTTTTTTATTCTGAAGCGGATTTTTTTACTTATCATCCGAAATAAAAATGATTAAGGAGAAGAAAATTATCTATTTTTTCTAGTTCGACCAAAGTTACAATACTTTTTCTAGAGCCAAAAAGAAATTTAAAATCGTATTCTACAATACAAATAAACAGAAATAAACAATACAATATTTCAAAAAGAAACAAAATAAGCACTATTTAAAGAAAACATATCAAAGTAAAGAGCTTCATTACTGGCAAAAAAAGATTCAAGCTGAATACTTCCCCGATTTTTTTAATTCTCAAGAGACCCCAGCCACCAATTTTCCGGTAGAGAAAGAATCATACCGATAACTTCCGCATAATTTTTTTGTCCGGAGGGAATTTGATTACTTTTTAAATACCAGTTGTAAACTACATTCTGAAACTTTCCTAATAATTTATTATAACGGACATCCCAATATGCTTGCTTATCATACAACTGTTGTATCACTTCCGGACGTAGCATACTTAACCACTTCGAATATTCACTATCGCCAAGCAAACTACGAACATTTACCGCTACATAGGGTAACAATCCGAAATAGCCGCTATAACGTATATTGCAATCGTCAGCATGAATACATACTTGATAAGCCCAGAAATTAGCTTCAGCCTCACTGCTAACTCCAAGCAAGTGGGCAAGTTCGTGTGCGTAAGTAAACGGAAGCTGTACAGGTAGTAGCTCATGATTCACATGCGACTCATCGAAAAAAGGTCCCATATATCCCAATACCCCAACTCCCGAATATAAGGCGTTACAGAAGGATTGTTTCGGATGCTGAAAACTTTCCGGATGAGTCAGTCCATATTTATCGGGAACTTCTGCATAAACCGACTTGATTTTTTGTTCTATGTCTGGCTGTGAAACATTCAAGTCTTTTTTATATGTACTGTTTAGACTATCTGTATAAACAGCAAGAAACTGCTTGAAACGTTGCTCATCATAAGAACAAGGAGTGACTTCTGCCCGCTCAAAGAAACTGTCGCGGAAATAATTCATCCCCCATCCCCAATAAAACCATACATATATCCAAAGCAAAACTTCCAGTTCTCTCCCTACGATCGATTTCCAAGTCTGTCTTCTACGCCTGGCTATAATCGGATACAGCAATAGCGCTACAACTGTCGCAACGACCAGAGCTTCACAAAGAGAAAACGAAACTAGAGAAGCCAACCGCGACAAACAGCCGGAAACAGCAGGATAAATACAGCAGGCATAAAATTCACCTGCACCAGATATAAACCGAAACATACACACACCAGCCAAAAGTAAAGCCAGTATTATCCAACGAATATGTTTCCACCGAGGTTTTTTCATAAGAACAAAGTTATCATTTTCTGAATTAATTCTTTACTTTTGTCCGGTAAAGATTATTAATACTTCAAACATATTCTACATGGTTCTGAATTATATTTGGATTGCTTTTTTCCTGACCGCATTTATTGTAGCTGTAGTACGTCTTATATTTTTAGGAGATACGGAAGTCTTTCCTGCTATCATTAATTCAACATTCGATTCTTCCAAAACAGCATTCGAGATTTCACTGGGACTAACCGGAGTACTATCCCTCTGGATGGGCATCATGCGTATCGGAGAACAAGGTGGTGTTATCGGAGTTTTCTCTCGTTTATTGAGCCCACTCTTTACTAAATTATTCCCGGAAATACCCAAAGGGCATCCTGTTACAGGAAGTATTTTTATGAATCTTGCCGCCAATATGCTAGGTTTGGACAATGCTGCAACCCCTTTAGGTCTGAAAGCAATGGAGGGATTACAAGAACTGAATCCGAAAAAAGATACGGCAAGTAATCCGATGATCATGTTTCTGGTACTGAATACCTCAGGATTGACCTTGATTCCTATCAGCATTATGGTCTATCGTGCCCAACTGGGAGCTGCTCAGCCTACAGACGTTTTTGTCCCTATCCTGCTGGCGACCTTTTTTTCTACACTTGCCGGTATTATTGCAGTAAGCTTATACCAGCGCATCAACTTGCTGAACCGGACTATTCTGTTATTCCTAGGTGGTACAAGCCTAGTTATTGCAGGTATTATTTATTTCTTCAGCATGCTGTCACGTCAGCAAATCGATATCTATTCTACAACTGCAGCCAATGTATTCTTGTTTGTCATTATCATCGGTTTCATAGTAGCCGGCATGAGAAAGAAAATTAATGTATACGACGCTTTTGTAGAAGGAGCCAAAGAAGGGTTTACTACTGCCGTACGCATCATCCCTTATCTGGTAGCCATTTTAGTAGCCATCGGAGTCTTCCGTGCTTCCGGATGCATGGACTATTTGATAGAAGGTATAGCCAATTTGGTGAACTTATGTGGTATCAATAGTGATTTTGTAGGGGCACTTCCTACAGCACTGATGAAACCATTAAGTGGTAGTGGAGCTCGCGGGCTAATGGTAGATGCCATGAACACATACGGAGCCGACTCTTTTGTAGGACGGTTATCCTGCATCTTTCAGGGATCTACCGATACTACGTTCTATATTCTCGCCGTTTATTTCGGAAGTGTGGGAGTTGTCCGTACACGCCATGCCGTACCATGCGGATTACTCGCCGATCTGGCTGGTATCATAGCCGCAATTCTTATTTGCTATTTATTCTTTAACTAATATACGATATGATTACTTATCAAACTGAAGGGGTAGAAATGCCCGCTATCAAAAAGCGCGAAACCACAGCGTGGATAAAAGCTGTTGCAGAAACTTACGGGAAAAAAGTAGGTGAAATAGCTTACATTTTCTGTTCTGATGAAAAGATTCTGGAAGTAAACCGTCAGTATCTTCAGCACGATTACTACACTGACATCATTACGTTCGACTATTGTGAAGGGAACCGGATTGCAGGCGATTTATTTATTAGCCTTGATACAGTCCGTACCAATGCAGAGCAATTTGGAGCAACTTACGAAACAGAGTTACACCGCGTCATTATTCACGGTATTCTGCATCTGTGTGGAATAAACGATAAAGGTCCGGGAGAACGTGAAATCATGGAAGCTGCCGAAAATAAGGCACTCGATTTGCTGAAAGATTTTCAATAATTCCATTCGGAATCTATTCAAGACCTATTACCTGAGCACATTCCTAATTCGGGTAGGATTGCTGAAAATTTCCGCTGTTGTTTTCCCTGATTCATGCCGATGTTTTTTTAAAATGTCAGCATGAATCAGGGAAAACAACAGCGGATTTTATTTCACACTTTTCAGTTCTTTACTCCCTCCTCTCCTTTCCTCTTTACTATAACTCTTTTTACGAACCTGAATCAAAGCTAAGCCACTTATTTTTCGTATTTTTGCAACAGATATAAAAACAAAAGATTAATGGACTTTAAGTATGACGTTATTGTTATAGGAGCCGGACATGCCGGCTGCGAAGCCGCTGCGGCAGCAGCTAACCTTGGCTCGAAAACCTGTCTGATCACAATGGATATGAATAAGATCGGACAGATGAGCTGTAACCCTGCCGTGGGAGGAATCGCCAAAGGTCAGATTGTTCGGGAAATCGACGCACTCGGCGGATATATGGGATTGGTAACAGACCGCACAGCAATTCAGTTCCGCATGCTGAACCGTTCCAAAGGTCCTGCCATGTGGAGTCCACGTGCACAGTGCGACCGAGGTAAATTCATCTGGGCATGGCGCGAAATTCTGGAGAACATTCCCAACCTCCATATTTGGCAAGATACAGTAGAGGAATTATTAGTAGAAAATGGTGAAGTAACCGGATTGGTTACATGCTGGGGAGTAACTTTCCATGCCAAATGTATTATTCTTACAGCCGGTACTTTCTTAAACGGCTTAATGCATATTGGCCACAAGATGCTTGCCGGAGGACGTTGTGCAGAACCAGCATCCTATCATCTGACAGAATCCATTACACGCCATGGCATTACTGCCGGACGAATGAAAACAGGTACTCCGGTTCGTATTGATGCACGAAGTGTAGACTTCAGCCTGATGGAAACACAGGATGGAGAAAATGATTTTCACCGTTTCTCTTTCATCAGCGAGCCCAGACAGCTCAAGCAGCTTCAATGCTGGACATGCTATACTAACGAGGAAGTACACGAAGTATTGCGTAGCGGATTGGCCGACTCTCCCCTTTTCAATGGACAAATTCAGAGCATAGGACCTCGCTATTGCCCAAGTATCGAAACAAAGATTGTGACTTTCCCCGACAAGCCACAGCATCAGTTGTTCCTTGAGCCGGAAGGAGAAACCACACAAGAGCTTTATCTAAACGGATTCTCCTCTTCACTTCCAATGGATATACAGTTCGCTGCGTTAAAGAAGATTCCTTGCTTCAGAAACATCGTTGCCTATCGCCCGGGATATGCTATCGAATACGACTATTTCGATCCGACACAGCTTAAGCATACATTAGAATCGAAAGTCGTAAAGAACCTATTCTTTGCCGGACAAGTAAACGGAACAACCGGATACGAAGAAGCCGGAGGACAAGGTATCATTGCTGGTATCAATGCACACATTAATTGTCATGGAGGTGAACCATTCGTACTTGGACGCGACGAAGCATACATCGGAGTATTGATTGACGACCTGGTAACAAAAGGTGTAGACGAACCCTACAGAATGTTTACCTCACGTGCAGAATATAGAATTCTGCTCCGTCAAGACGATGCCGACATGCGTCTGACAGAACGCTCATATAAACTAGGTCTGGCAAGTAAAGAACGCTACGACAGACTTTGCCAGAAGCGAGAAGAAATACAGCGGTTGGTTGAGTTTGCAAAAACCTACTCCATCAAGGCAGATAAGATAAACGACGCTTTAGAGGGACTTGGAACAGCCCGGCTTACTCATGGCTGCAAACTGATAGAGTTGCTTAGTCGTCCGCAAATCACTATCGAGAATATTGCCCCGCATGTACCATCTTTCCAAGCTGCACTCGACAAGGTAACCGACCGGAAAGAAGAAACAATTGAGGCAGCAGAAGTGTTAATCAAATACCAAGGCTATATCGATCGTGAACGAATGATAGCAGACAAGATACATCGCTTGGAAGCCATCCGTATCAAAGGAAAGTTTGACTATGCCAACTTGAACTCTCTGTCAACAGAAGCCCGTCAGAAGCTCATAAAAATAGATCCGGAAACACTGGCGCAAGCAAGCCGTATACCAGGTATTTCTCCAAGCGACATCAATGTGCTTCTCGTGTTACTGGGACGCTAAAGCAAGCATGTTTCACGTGAAACAACAAGTTTAAGAAACAAACATAAATTACTGGATATGAATAAAGAAACATTAAAGAAAAACCTCCGTGAGATACCAGACTTCCCTATTCCGGGAATATTGTTCTACGACGTCACTACATTGTTTAAAAATGCCGAGTGCCTCCAAGGAATGATTGACGAACTATACGAAATGTATAAGGATAAAGGTATCACAAAGGTAGTTGGTATCGAATCTAGAGGCTTCATTTTGGGAGGTGCTTTAGCTGCCAGATTAGGAGCCGGATTCATCATGGCAAGAAAGCCAGGAAAACTTCCTGCAGAAGTGGTAGAAGAAACTTATGCAAAAGAATATGGGACTGACACCATACAGATACATAAAGATGCCATTAATGAAAATGACATCGTCTTGTTGCACGATGATTTGCTGGCAACCGGAGGAACCATGGCTGCGACCTATCGCTTAGTAAAAAGATGCGGTGCTAAACAGGCATTCGTAAATTTTGTAATCGAGCTGAAAGGATTAAACGGTAGAAAAGCATTTACCGACGATGTAGAAGTAACCACGCTGTTGCAACTTTAAAAGGCTGCTCAGCCGGACGGACATATAAAAGTTTAATATCTCCTATTCACAATAAATAAGGAAAAGAAGAATCCGGCAAATACATTTTTGTATATGCCGGATTCTTCTTTTATAGCAATCCTTAAACGTACAAGCTATAACATGGAAGAACTTAGTACAAACGAATACCTTCGAGGAATTGTATTAAATTTGCCAAGCACCCCCGGCATCTATCAATACCTCAACAAAGAAGGAGTGATTATTTATGTTGGGAAAGCAAAAAATTTGAAACGGCGTGTATATTCGTATTTTTCAAAAGAGCATCAATCTGCCAAGACACGTATATTAGTCAGCAAGATTGCAGACATACGCTATATTGTTGTAAATACAGAAGAAGATGCCCTGCTCTTGGAAAATAACCTTATCAAGAAATATAAGCCTCGCTATAATGTCTTGCTGAAAGATGATAAAAGCTATCCATCTATCTGCGTCAGCAACGAGTATTTTCCACGGGTATTCAAGACAAGACAAATTATCCGGAACGGTTCTACCTACTATGGTCCGTACAGTCATATTCCTTCTATGCAAGCTGTGCTAGATCTGATAAAGAAACTATATCCGCTCCGCACCTGTCATCTGGCACTAACCCCCGAAAACATTCGTCTGGGAAAATTCAATGTTTGTCTGGAATATCATATCAAGAACTGCAAAGGTCCATGTATCGGAATGCAATCTCACGATGAATACATGGATAATATAGCCCAAGTAAAAGAGATTTTAAAAGGAAATACTCAGGCTATAAGCGACGCACTGATGAAAGAAATGATGTCACTCGCGGAGGAAATGAAATTTGAAGAAGCTCAAAAGATAAAAGAGAAGTATGAACTAATAGAAAGCTATCGGGCAAAGAGTGAGGTCGTAAGTTCCATTCTTCATAATATAGATGTATTCTCTATCGAGATGGACGAAAATTCGGCCTACATAAACTATTTGCACATCACAAACGGATGCATAAACCAGGCGTTCACATTCGAGTACAAGAAGCGTCTGAATGAGACAAAGGAAGAGCTTCTCCAGCTTGGAATTATTGAAATGAGAGAACGGTATAAAAGCTGCTCCCGCGAAATTATCGTACCTTTCGAACTAGATATGGAATTGAACAACGTAACATTTACCATACCGCAACGAGGCGATAAGAAACATCTGCTTGAGCTTTCTCTTCTCAATGTAAAACAATACAAAGTAGACCGACTTAAACAAGCCGAGAAACTGAATCCAGAACAGCGGAGCGTTCGCCTCTTAAAAGAAATTCAGGAGCAGCTGCAAATGGACAAAATGCCTATGCATATTGAATGCTTCGACAACTCAAACATACAAGGCTCCGATGCAGTAGCGGCATGCGTAGTATTTAAGAAAGCGCGTCCCAGCAAAAAAGACTACCGCAAATACAACATCAAGACCGTAGTCGGACCGGATGATTATGCCTCTATGCAGGAAGTAGTACGCCGGAGGTATTCCCGCATACTCGAAGAACAAGGAGAACTACCAGACCTAATTCTGACCGATGGTGGAAAAGGTCAGATGGAAGTTGTAAGACAAGTAATAGAAGACGAATTAAAATTACAGATTCCTATTGCCGGACTTGCCAAAAACAACAAGCACCGCACTTCGGAAGTTCTGTTCGGATTTCCACCGATGACTATAGGAATAAAACAAGGCACTCCCCTTTTTCATCTCCTCGAAAACATACAAGACGAGGTACACCGTTTTGCCATTACTTTCCATCGCGACAAGCGTAGCAAGAGTCAAATAGCTTCTGCATTAGACGGGATAAAAGGTATAGGAGAAAAGCGCAAAACAGCCCTGCTGAAAGAATTCAAGAGTGTGGCAAGAATCAAGCAGGCAACTGTCGAAGAACTTGCAGCAGTAATCGGAGAAGCCGCAGCAAAAAGCGTAAAAGAAGCCCTATAAAAAAGCTCTGCGAAATGACATACCAAGTCTTTCCGCAGAGCGATTATAAATATCAATATCACCCATTTCACAGTCGGCAGAATCCTACTTCCACAAAGATACAATTAAATTAAGCGATACATTTGTCATTCTTACAATTTATTCTATCATTATACTGAATATTTTCTATCTTTGTAGAAAGTATATGTTTATATGAGAGTAGTTATTCAGCGCGTAAGTCATGCTTCCGTCACGATTAATGGAACATGCAAATCAGCTATAAAGAAAGGATTCCTCGTTCTTTTAGGAATAGAAGAAGCCGACAATCAGGAAGACGCCGACTGGTTATGTAAAAAAATCATCGGACTGAGAGTTTTCGACGATGAAAACGGAGTTATGAATAAATCGATTCTTGAGGCAGGAGGTGATATTTTGGTAGTAAGCCAATTCACCCTAATGGCTTCGACCAAGAAAGGGAACCGCCCGTCGTATATCCGTGCAGCCCGCCACGAGACAGCAATTCCACTATACGAATATTTCTGCAACGAACTTAGCATTGGGCTAGGCAAACAAGTAGGAAGCGGTGAATTTGGAGCCGACATGAAAGTTGAATTGTTGAACGACGGTCCTGTTACAATCTGCATGGACACCAAAAACAAGGAATAAAGATGACATTGGAAGAAGCACAAAAAACAGTAGACAACTGGATAAAAACATATGGTGTACGCTATTTCAGCGAGCTGACCAACATGGCTGTACTCACCGAAGAAGTAGGAGAATTGGCACGTGTCATGTCACGCAAATATGGTGACCAGTCATTCAAACCTGGAGAAAAAGATAACCTCGACGATGAAATGGCCGATGTATTATGGGTGCTGATCTGTCTGGCAAACCAGACGGGAGTAAACTTAACAGAAGCATTTCAACGGAACCTGGAGAAAAAGACCAACAGAGATAAAGAAAGACATAAAAACAACCCCAAATTATAAGCATTATGAAGTACAATCACGAACATGAATGTGGATGTGGAGGCGAACATCACCACCACGACCACGAATGTAACTGCGGAAACGAACATCATCACGAACATGAATGTGAATGCAACTGTGATGATGATGCCTGCGACTGCGGCTGCGAAGATGAAGATACAGAAAATCTGCACCAGCCAGATAAATATAATGAAGCATTAAGCAAATACAATACGGTTTTAAAAGATGAAGAAGTAGCTGCACAAACAGCCCATATCATCGAAAAATACGTAAAGGAAAACGATACCGTAGAAGTGAAAAAATTCCTTTTCCACTGTATTGACCTTACTACTTTAAAATGCACAGACAGCGAACCGAGCGTAATGAAGTTTACGCAACATGTCAATGACTTTGTGGATGCATATCCCGAACTTGATAACGTAGCCGCAATCTGTGTATATCCCAACATGGCCGAAATCGTAAACGATACACTTGAAGCTGACAACGTAAAAATCGCCTGCGTATCGGGAGGATTTCCTTCTTCACAAACATTCACCGAAGTAAAGGTTGCCGAAACAGCTATGGCACTTCATGCAGGAGCCGATGAAATAGACATCGTGATTTCTGTAGGCAAATTCCTGAGTGGTGACTACGAAGGTATGTGTGACGAAATAGAAGAATTGAAAGAAGTATGCGGAGATAAACACTTGAAAGTAATCTTGGAAACTGGTGCACTGGGCAGTGCTTCGAATATAAAGAAAGCCTCTATCCTGTCAATGTATTCAGGAGCCGATTTCATCAAGACATCTACCGGAAAGGAAAATCCGGCCGCTACTCCCGAAGCAGCATACGTAATGTGCCATGCCATCAAGGAATACTTCCTCGAAACCGGCCGTAAAGTAGGTTTTAAGCCCGCAGGAGGCATTAATACAATGCACGACGCATTAGTATACTATACAATAGTAAAAGAGGTCTTAGGCAAAGAATGGCTGACTAACGAGCTCTTCCGTCTGGGAACAAGCCGCCTTGCTAACCTGCTATTGTCGGACATTGTAGGAAAAGAAACAAAGTTTTTCTAATTTAAATACGCGAAGGGCACGAAGATTCATCTTAGTAATGTTTCTCCGTGCCCTCGTTTTTTATATAACCTCAAGCTTTAGTTCGCCACAAGTCGCCCGTTCTCCCAGTGTTGATTCAGGATAACAGGAGGAGCTGTCGGCTCATGCTTTACCTGTACAGAAATACTCCGCGAACGTCCCTGACGGTTTAAATCCCAACCGACAAATTCTTCATAGTCGAACTGCCAGCTCTCTCCATAAGCTAACTTATGGATACGGTTATAAATCGCCTCACGCGAAGGAGCATTGAAGCCTCCCACATTTGCATCCATAATACTGGTTTCCGTAGGACGATATGCGCCCTTATAATAAGTACAAGCTCCTTCAAACACGCCTATGCCCTCACTCGCATAACGAGAGTCGGATATAAACTTGCTCCATACCACACTGTTCGGATCGCTTGTATAATCTACATTTCTTCCCCATCCATAATGATTTCGGGAATTAATATTATCAGAAATCTCACTTAATGGAATCGTACCCTGACTCTCATAATAATATTCATCCAGCAGTTTAGCAAATCCATGCCCACCCGCTTCATGATGAAGGACACATGCCAGTTCTTCATCACTTGTGCCAATCGGGAAATAGGCAATTCCATATCCTCTGCCATAATCACCTTGATAAGCTGTACTCGTTCCAAAATAACAAGTACCTGCATACTTAGTCGAATTCATCATAACAATAATCAGCACCTCATTCATCAGTGGATCGGTCATTCCCGGGCAGGTTGAAGCATACTGCATACATTTGTTGTTATCTCCTCCTACATGTGTTCCACTGCCGAAATAACCGGAAAATGCCGTACTTCCACCATCTATATATCCTTCATTCCGGGAAACGGCCGTCACGTAATATACATTAAACAGATTCCGGAAAGAGGTATAAGGTTCCTCACTGAAGAAAGCATCGGCTGCTGTCCGCATAACCTTTTCATACGTGCCGTCGGCAACCTGCCTGTCAGAAAAAGCATCCCCCATCAATACCACATTAATGCCGTTTCCTTCGGAAGCCTTTTGTAAGGTATACACCTTTCCATCCTCCGAAAAATCGGAAGATTCGTACGGTGAATCTCCCTCACCCAAGATTTCTTTCAAGAAGTCAGGAAGCAAATTTCTCGATGTAACATCACTATGGAATATCAGTTTGCCATTCTCATCAAACGCCATAATTGTCGGGAAGCCACCAAATGAAATGCTTCTAGGATCAGACATCAGCGTAGGCCATTCCATGTTATTGCTCTCGATAGTATTAACTGCGTCTGCCGTATTCTCTGCCCCATCGTAACAAACTCCAATAATTTCAAGCGAATGATTCTTGTAACGCTGGTAAATGGACGACACCGTAGGATGGAAAGCCTTGCTATAACCACACCACGATGCCCAGATATAATACAACGTTACCTTATGAGAGGATACAATAGAAGCAGAGTTTATTGTATTTCCCTTATAATCGGTTGCAGTAAAATCGGGCATATACAGATTAAATGTATCGAAATTAAATCCGCCTGGAGAATTTTGACTGATACAAACCCAGCCACTTTTCTGCCACCAGGAAGAGGAAGTAACAGCCTGCGGTAAATCACCAGACAGCATATTTCCTCCGAAATCTATATATTCCAGTTCAGACAAGTTTCCAAGGGTTTCGGGTATAGTACCTGTCAGCTGATTATCATAAATGTAACAATATGTAAGATTACGCATTCCTCCCATTTCAGATGGTATGCTGCCAGACAACTTATTTCTAGACAGATATAAATTTCTGAGTTCTGTCAGCTTAGCAATGGAAGCAGGAATCTCTCCAGACAACTGATTATAAGACAAATTCAAAGTCCATAATGCTTCAAAGGTTCCTATTTCAGCCGGTATGGTTCCTACCAAGTTATTCGAATATAAGTCTATTGATATAACCCGACCCTGATAATCTGTAGAAACTCCATGCCATTCAGACAAGTCAGTATCCGTACACCAGTTTGTATTATTCGTCCACTCATCGCCGTTCGTAGCATCGTACAATGCAATCAAAATATCTCTTTCTGTCATCTCATCCTGTTCCAGCAAGTCGTTTGTATCAACAGCCGAGAAACTGGTTATAACAGAACGGCCCACCGTAATACTCCGTTCTGTTGCCTTAGTCAATGTCTGTTGCTGACCGTTTACAGTTCCTGTAATCTTAAAAGTCATACCTTTGCTGAAGACCTGAGGTGGAACAACAAAATAGAACGAAGTAGTTTGTGAAGGAGATAAGGTAACATTTCCCTGAAGTACAATTTCACCGTAACTCTCCTGCCCTCCCCCTGAAAGGCGAAACTCCGGAGCGTCCGATGCAATGTTAACCGAACCAAGTCCGGCTACAGCTTCTCCATTTTTGCCTGACAAAGAGATAGACTGAATATTCATGTTTCCTTTCAGGTTTAGACGTACCAGTCCGCAAACCTGCAAAAAGCGGAAAGAATTGGTGGTACTCTGAGCCACCATCGGACATACACCGGAAGCAAAACTGTCGAAGTTAAACGACTGTTCTGCTGAAAGACAGAAAGAAACATTCGTACCAGATACCATGGCATCCGCCGCATACGGATAAAAGGCATAAAACGTATTACCTCTGACGGGCTTGCTGCTTTCGAACTGAGCCTCGTCACCCGACATGCCTGTCAAATCATAACGGGCTATAGAATCGGAAACATCACTGAAAATACCAATCGCGTCTCCATTCTCCCATATTACAGAATTACCCGAAAGAGATGTACGGCTCTTTACAACCGATGATGTCGTAGCACGAACCGACTTCAGGCTTTTATCCTGATCTTTAAAAGGCACCAGATCATCTTGCTGGCATCCGGCAAGTAACAACAGAAATATACCTAAAAAAAGAGTTATATGCTTCATAATTTACTGTGTTTTTCAAGATTATTACCAGTCTTCTTCATTCTCTGTAAAGTCTTCTATACTTCCACCTGCAGAAGGCGTTTCTTCCTTTTTCCCAGCCTGAGTTATTTCTATAACACGAACAAGTTCCGCAGCCCGGACTGTCACATTTCCTTTCCGCTGGGAAGTCGAGGTATTTGCCCCAATAACAATTAAGTTACCATCTACGCTAATCCAACTGTTGTCGCTGCATGTGAATGTATATTGGGTATTACTGTTAACGGTAAAAGTAAATTTTCCTCCCTCGGCAGTCGCAGAAATATTCGAAGGAGATACGTCCAGATAGACAGCTTCACCTTCCTGAACGACCTGCACCGTACGCACCAGATTGCCGTCTTCGGATGTGACCGTAATTGTCGCTTCACGGGAAGAAGTCGATTCGTTGGCACTTACCGTAAATACAATTTCGTCTGAACTTCCCGACTCAGCCTGAACCATCCAGTCTGCATCCGTACTTACCCGATAAGGTACATTAGCTTTTACAGTAAAACGAACCGTACCACCCTTTGGCAAAATATTAAAATGCTCTTGTGATACGATTAGATAGGGGGCCTCTTCCTTACCCTTTTGCATTACTTTTACCGTACGTTCTACACCATTTCCAGAGAGTATAATATTACCCTCACGCATAGCCGATCCGGTATTTTCTTCTACACTAAAATGCAAGGTCGACCGCTCCATTCCTCTGCCAACTACCTGCTTCAGCCAGCTGACGTCTGTCGTTACATCATAGCTAATATTCGCACTGACTTCAAATGAAAAAGTTCCGGATTCCGGTTCACAGATGATAGGATCTGAAGGAACAAGTATTTCGTCGGCAGCATATTGCCGGATAGTAAGCGTATCTGATATCGATTCCGTTTCATCAATGAAAACGAACCGTGCCTCACGCATATCATACGTATCATTAGGCTGTACCGCGAAATGAAGCGTGTGCGTAGAAACAGCTCTCGAAGTGATCTCGCTTACCCATGTATATTCTGTCACAGGCTTACATATATATGAAACACTCGACTGCAACTGCACGTCTACTGTACCTCCCAAGGCCCCTACTTCAACCATATCTTCGGAGAGAAGCAACACTTCTTTTTCTTTCCCCTCCTGATAAATCCGTACAGTTTCCTGCAATTCTCCACTTCGCACAAGAATGCTTCCGCTACGCTTTTCATAGCCGTCATTCGCCAAAATGCGGAAACTTAATACCGACTTTTCAAGACTGCGTGTCGAAATCTGCTCAATCCATGTATCCGAAACCTCCACCTCGAATGTCACATTGGCTTCTACCTCCACCTCTATAAGAGATTCTCCGGCAGAGAGTTCATAACTTTGGCGTGAAACAATCAAAGCATCTTTCTGCTTCTGAGTAACAACAATCGTTTCCCGACTGTCACCGCAGTCCAAAAAAACAGAAGCAGTACGCTCATCTGTACCATCGTTCGCGGCAACCGAAATAGTGACCGATGCTTCTCCGGCCTTACCTGATGTAGGAGAAACGGTAATCCAACTGGAAGCACGTACATTGCCAACCGTAGCTTTCCAATCGGCAGTAGATGTAAAATGTAATGTTACAGTTCCGCCAGAAGCATCCAACAATGGATGTTTATCGGTACCTTCTGCAAGTGTAATCTCAGCTTCTGGAGTTTCAGGTTCATCAGGCAGATTAACTTTCTCTTCTCCACTACAAGCTACCAAGACCACCGACAACAATACAAATAGAGCTTTTTGCATGCAATGCATTTTACCCCAACGAAACAAAGTGTCCATAGATTTAAGGTTTTTAATTGTGAAAATTTTTCTTATAACATAAAAGATATAACTGAGGCTTAAATTATATATTTTTTATCACTAATCAAAGATTTTTATCATATTTTCTTTACAAAACAAAGAGAAATACAGTATTACCTAGGAAATATATACAGATATATTTCATTTTATATAAGTGAGATAAAGAATAGAATAGAAAATTATAGCTAAAAAATCCGACCAGACAGGAAGTTACAATAAATATATATATTATTTACCAATATACGCCCTACTATAACGTATCAAAAATTTATTTTATGCAAAGATTCACCCCAATAAATCAAGAAATCTTTCCCAATTTATGCTCAAGAATGCCCCAAAACATCCTGATATTTTTAGAAAATTTGTACAAAAAAAATCCCTTTATTCACGTTGTTTTCAAGTAAATAACAACATGAGTAAAGGGACATTTCTTTATATCAAAGATTATTCGAGATCTCGTTACAATAATAGAAATATTATTTATTCCGCTTAATCACATAGTCAATATAAGCTGTAAGTGCCGTACGGACCGCTTCATCTGCTGCCTCAGGAAGCAGGGCCAATGCTTTGTTACGGTAATCATACATCACCTGTTCCGCATAAGTGATACCTCCCTCCTGCTTCACATAATCTACAAAGCTGGCAATTTCCTCCTTCGAAGCACTTAGTGAACGGATACGCAATGCAAGTTCTTTCTTTTCCTCATTGGCACAAGTATTCAATACATGCAGTGCCGGAAGAGTCAGCTTACCTTCCATCATATCATTTCCAGTAGGCTTACCCAGCTCTTCATTATCGAAGTAATCGAAAATATCATCTTTTATCTGAAAGGCAATACCTATCATTTCACCAAAAAGAGCAGCCTTCTCCACTTCATCTTTCGGGGCATTTACCGAAATAGCTCCACTCTCTGCACTTGCAGTAAACAGGGCTGCTGTCTTTTTACGGATAACGTCAAAATAAATCTCTTCCGAAAAATCACGGTTACTGATATTCACCAGCTGAATAATCTCTCCTTCCGATAAATCCTGTCCCAAACGTGCTACCAGGCCGACCAGTTCAATATGATTGGTATATGAAGCATGACGCAGACTGGTTGCCAGCATATAGTCGCCTACCAGCACAGAAACCTTATTGTCATACAATGCATTAACCGACGACTGTCCCCGACGTTTGTTACTCTCGTCTACCACATCATCGTGTACCAGACTGGCAGTATGAAGCAACTCGAGCGAAAGCGCAGCATGAAGGGTGGAATCGTTAATTCCACCATAAAGTTTTGCCATAAGCAAAACCAGAATAGGACGCATCATCTTTCCGTTCCTCTGCTTGATATAGCCTAAAACTTCGTCTAATAACGGGGTAGAACTTTTCAGTGAGGCATCGAAAAGAGCCTTAAATTCGCTTAATTCCTTTTCTATGGGTTTCTTGATTACTTCTAATTTATCCATGGAGATTTATTTGGGTACAAAAGTAATAATAAAACAGCGAATACGGTATTTTTTTGTACTTTTACGTAGAAAACTTAATAATTTTACACGAATGGAAAAACTGTTTCTACTCGATGCGTACGCACTTATCTACCGCGCGTACTATGCTTTTATCAAAAATCCGCGTATCAATTCTAAAGGTTTCAATACATCTGCTATCATGGGATTTGTCAATACACTGGAGGATGTACTGAAAAAAGAGAACCCTACTCATATAGGTATTGCATTTGATCCGGCTGGACCTACATTCCGTCACGAAGCTTTCGAGCAGTATAAGGCTCAACGTGAGGAAACTCCCGAAGCAATTCGTCTTTCTGTTCCTATCATTAAGGATATTATCCGCGCTTATCGTATTCCTATTCTTGAGGTAAGTGGTTACGAAGCGGACGACGTAATTGGTACTCTCGCAACCGAAGCGGGAAAACGAGGTATTACGACATACATGATGACTCCAGATAAAGACTACGGGCAATTGGTTTCGGAAAATGTATTCATGTATCGCCCTAAATATGGCGACAAAGAATTTGAAGTCATGGGGGTAAACGAAATCAAAGCAAAATTCGATATTGAATCACCCTCACAGGTTATCGATATGTTGGGACTTATGGGAGATACGGCCGACAACATTCCGGGATGTCCGGGAGTCGGAGAGAAAACAGCACAAAAGTTAATTGCCCAGTTCGGCAGCATCGAAAACCTGCTTGCCAACACCGACCAGTTGAAAGGAGCTATCAAAACAAAAGTAGAGAATAACCGCGAGCAGATTACTTTTTCCAAATTCCTCGCAACAATCAAAACGGATGTTCCCATCTCACTAGATATGGAAGCCTTGAAACGGGAACAACCCGATGAAGAAGAACTCCGTAAAATTTTTGAGGAACTAGAGTTCCGTACTCTGCTGGATCGTATACTCAAAACTGAAAAGAAAACTGCCGCTCCTTCGGCTCCTGTACAAAGCGATCTCTTTGGATTTTTTGCGGGCGAGAATACAGACGAGCCCAAAAATTCAAATCTCACGCGGTTAGAAGACCTTAATTTCGACTACCAACTACTTGATTCAGAGGAGAAAATAGACGATTTTTTACAAATAATCGTTACAAAAGATTTTTTCAGTCTAGATACGGAAACCACAGGAACCGACCCAATTACTGCAGAACTGGTAGGAATGAGCTTCAGCTTTGCCGAAAATCAGGCATTTTATGTACCAGTTCCGGCAAATCGTGAAGAAGCGTTGGCAATAGTTAAAAAATTCAAACCGATCATAGAAAATGAGAAAACACTGAAAATCGGACAGAATATAAAATACGATATGCTTGTACTGGGTAATTATGGTGTCGAGGTCCGTGGCCCGATGTTCGACACCATGATTGCTCATTATGTACTTCAGCCTGAACTTCACCACGGCATGGATTACCTGGCCGAAGTATATCTGAAATATGAAACGATAAAAATAGAAGAGCTGATAGGTCCGAAAGGAAAGAATCAGAAAAACATGCGCGATCTCCCTCCTACTTCTGTCTACAAATATGCATGTGAGGATGCTGATGTTACACTGAAACTGAAAAAGGTATTAGAGAAAGAATTGATAGAAAATAATGTGAACGAACTGTTCCAGACTATCGAAATGCCGCTGGTTCCTGTCCTTGCATATATGGAACGCAACGGGGTACGCATTGACACCGAAGCCTTGAAAGAAACATCACAGCATTTTACTGCACGTATGAAGCAGCTTGAAGAGGAAGTACATCAGCTTGCCGGAATGGAATTTAATATTGCTTCGCCCAAACAAGTAGGAGAAGTACTGTTCGACCGTCTGAAAATTACAGACAAAGCTAAAAAGACCAAGACCGGCCAATACGTTACTTCCGAAGAAGTATTAGAAAGTCTACGAGGAAAGCATGAAATTGTAGGAAAAATACTGGAACATCGTGGACTGAAGAAGTTACTGGGAACCTATATTGATGCACTTCCCTTACTAATCAACCCCAAGACGGGACATATACATACTTCATTCAATCAGACTGTTACGGCTACAGGCCGACTTAGTTCGAGCAACCCTAACCTGCAAAATATTCCTATCCGTAATGAGGATGGAAAAGAGATTCGACGCGCCTTTATTCCTGACGAAGGCTGTGAATTCTTTTCTGCCGACTACTCACAAATCGAGCTGCGTATCATGGCTCATCTGAGTGGGGACCCTCACATGATAGAAGCTTTCCAGAAAGGACAGGATATTCATGCTGCTACTGCTGCCAAGATATATAAGGAGAAACTGGAAGATGTAACCCGCGAACAGAGAAGTAAAGCTAAAACAGCTAACTTCGGTATTATATATGGTATATCAGTATTCGGACTGGCAGAACGACTGAACATCGAACGTAAAGAAGCCAAAGAACTTATAGACGGATATTTCGAAAACTATCCGCATGTAAAAGAATATATGGATCAAAGTATCCGTCTGGCACAAGAAAAAGGATATATCGAAACTATATTCAAGCGTAAGCGCTACCTGCCTGATATCAATTCACGCAATGCTGTGGTCCGTGGGTATGCAGAACGAAACGCAATCAATGCTCCTATACAAGGAAGTGCTGCTGATATTATCAAAGTGGCAATGATCCGTATATACAAACGCTTCATGGAAGAGGGTATTCGTTCCAAAATGATTCTTCAGGTACACGATGAATTAAATTTCAGCGTCGTGCCCGAAGAAAAGGAAAAAGTACAGCATATTGTGATTTCGGAAATGGAAGCAGCTTACAAAATGAAAGTTCCTTTGCAGGCAGACTGTGATTGGGGTAAGAACTGGTTGGAAGCACATTGACATTTCGAATTGTTAAGATATCTTTAAATGGCAACAAATTGCTAAAATATTCATTTTTTCTTGCCAAAAAGTTAGCAACATCAAAAGGTTTTACTAATTTTGCAGCGTAATCAAAAACAAAAAGATAGTAACACCTTAAAATTAAAGAAATATGAAAAAAATGAATTTACTCAAGAGTTTATTTGTAACAGTATTTGTTTTCGCTGCTAACCTTACAGTTTTTGCTAGCAACCCAGAAACTGAGTTGATATACAATACTGAGGAAATAGATGGAGTAAAGATGTCGGAAACTGTATATAAAATGAATGAAGGTATTCTGACAAACTTTGAGAAATATAACTATAAATACAACGATAAGAAACAAGTTGTAGAAAACGTGTTACAGAAGTGGGACGAAGGTAGAGGAACATGGCGTAACCATATGTGTATCAAATATACATATAATGAAAACAGCACCACAATCCAATACTACAAATGGAACAAAAATAAGAAAGATTACATTCTCGTTCCGGAAATGACTGTAACTATGGACATGTAAAAACAACATACAAAAAAACAATATTTTCATAAACTCTCTAGTAAAAGAGGTACTTCGTGAGAAGTGCCTCTTTTTTTATTTCTTTTTCTAATCAGATAATCTATTTTGCAAAAAACATAACAATCTGTTACTAAAAACAAGATAAGAATATATCAACTTTTCCGAAAAAATTATTTTTTTAGTAAATGACAAAAAGAATGACTACCTTTGCAAACTGAAATACAATCTGATAATTAATAAGGAAATATATAAGTTTTATGGCATTACAATGTGGCATTGTCGGTTTGCCCAATGTAGGAAAATCGACTCTTTTCAACTGTTTATCGAATGCAAAGGCTCAAGCAGCCAACTTCCCTTTCTGTACAATAGAACCTAACGTTGGTGTAATCACTGTTCCAGATGAACGTCTTAACAAATTGGCAGAATTGGTTATCCCCGACCGTATAGTACCTACAACTGTAGAAATTGTAGACATCGCAGGTCTGGTAAAAGGAGCCAGCAAAGGTGAAGGATTAGGAAACAAATTCTTGGCAAATATCCGTGAAACAGACGCAATTCTTCATGTACTGCGTTGTTTTGATGATGAAAATGTTACCCATGTCGACGGTAGTGTAGATCCTGTACGCGACAAAGAAATCATTGATACAGAGCTTCAGCTGAAGGACCTCGAAACAATAGAAAGCCGTATTCAAAAAGTACAGAAACAAGCTCAGACCGGAGGCGACAAAGTAGCTAAGCAAACTTATGAAGTACTGGTTCGCTACCGTGAAGCATTATTACAGGGAAAATCAGCACGTACTGTGCAGTTCGAAACTAAAGATGAACAAAAGATCGCTCATGAACTTTTCCTGCTTACTTCAAAGCCTGTAATGTACGTATGTAATGTAGATGAAGCCAGTGCTGTAAATGGTAACAAATATGTAGAGCAAGTACGCGAAGCTGTCAAAGAAGAGGGAGCAGAAATATTAATTGTTGCAGCCAAGACAGAAGCCGACATTGCAGAACTTGAAACATACGAAGACCGTCAGATGTTCCTTCAGGAAGTGGGACTGGAAGAATCGGGAGTCAGTCGTCTGATTCGTTCAGCCTATAAGCTGCTGAATCTGGAAACCTATTTCACTGCTGGAAAGATGGAAGTCCGCGCATGGACATTCCATAAAGGATGGAAGGCTCCTCAATGTGCCGGAGTTATTCATACTGACTTCGAAAAAGGATTTATCCGTGCAGAAGTCATCAAGTACGACGACTTTATCAAATACGGTTCGGAAGCAGCTGTACGCGAGGCTGGTAAACTGAATGTAGAAGGAAAAGACTATATCGTAGAAGACGGAGACATCATGCATTTCCGCTTTAACGTATAATATACCATTTTAGAAAATCGGCCGCTCATCAGCGACCGATTTCTTTTTTTAATCCTAAAACAAAAAACCATGAACTATCTTATTATAGGTACTGGCGGCGTAGGAGGAAGTATCGCCGGATTTCTTGCTCTGGCAGGAAAAGAAGTCACATGCATTGCACGGGGAAAACACCTCGAGAATATCCGTAATTATGGGCTGCATCTGAAATCAGATTTGAAAGGCGAACACTATCTGAAAGTAAACGCCTGTACAGCAGAAGAATACCAAGGGAAAGCAGATGTGATATTTGTCTGTGTAAAAGGATATTCCATCGACTCTGTCAAGGAGGTAATAGAACGTGCTTCAGCACCTCATACACTGGTTATTCCTATTTTAAATGTTTATGGTACAGGACCACGTATTGGTCGTTTGACACCTGAAGTAACTGTTCTCGATGGCTGTATCTACATCGTAGGATTTGTTTCAGGTGAAGGCGAAATCACTCAGATGGGAAGCATTTTCCGGCTGGTATTCGGAGCACGTCCGGAGCAGGGAGTTTCTCAGGAACGTATTGAAGCAATTGCAGAGGATGTCAGAAGCTGCGGTATCAAAGTCGATGTTTCCGATGATATCAACCGCGACACATTTATCAAATGGGCATTTATTTCGGCAATGGCATGTACTGGAGCATATCACGATGTACCAATGGGAGAAGTACAACACGAAGGCGAAGTACGAGATACATTTATCGGACTTTCCAGAGAAAGTGCAGAAATCGGACACAAGATGGGAATTTCTTATCCGGAAGATCCTGTTTCTTACAATTTGAAAGTAATAGATAAGCTCGACCCGCACAGTACAGCATCCATGCAAAAAGACCTTGCCCGAGGACATGCGTCGGAGATACAAGGTATGTTGTTCGATATGATTGATTTGGGTGAGCGTTTGGGAATATCTATGCCTACCTATCAAAAAGTAGCTCAAAAATTCAAGAATAAATGAAACATATAGTAGATATTGAAACCTGGGAACGGAAAGACAACTATAACTTTTTCCGTGGATTTGCGAATTCATGGATAGCTATCACCAGTGAAGTAGACTGTACTGAAGCTTACAACCACGCCAAAGCCAACGGAAAATCATTTTTTCTGTATTATCTTTATGCCATATTGCGCGCTGCCAACGAGATAAAAGAGTTCCGTTATCGCTGGGATAAAAACGGACAAGTAGTCTATCATGATACAGTGGATGTCATTTCCCCTATTGCTGTACCCGGCAAAACATTTTATACGGTACGCATCCCTTATCATGTTGATTTCGAAGCATTTTATACCGAAGCCAGACACATTGTCACATCTATTCCTGAAGATGGTGATCCATACGGAACCGATAAAAGCATTTATAAACAAGGAGATTTTGATGTAATCCTGCTAAGTGCCACTCCAAAACTTTATTTCACTTCGATAACCTACACCCAACAGGAAGTAGGACATCCGCTGGATTATCCGCTGATGAATGCCGGTAAGGCCATCATACGCGAAGGCAAGCGTATCATGCCTATTGCACTGACTGTAAGTCATGCTTTTACAGACGGAGCACACATTTCACTTTTCTTTGAGAAAGTAGAACAATACCTCAAGGAAATCTGCAAATAATCATACACAAAAAACTACGGGACTTCATCCTATTCAGAACCAGCCTGAATCAATCATTCAGCAGTTCTTTTCGATTGGATGCAGTCCCGCAGATTATCAGTATTATTCACATTTCAAATAATCACAAAGCTTCTGTGTAGCCCTTGCCCGATGGCTGATTTTATTCTTTTCTTCATTGCCCATCTCGGCAAATGTTTCAGTATAACCTTCGGGGACAAAAACAGGATCATAGCCAAATCCTGAACAACCGCGTTTTTTTTCGATTATTTCGCCTTTTACAACTCCTTCGAAGAGATGCTCCGTTCCACCCTCGATCAGGCAAATAGCCGTACGGAATTGCGCTTTACGGTTGGTCTTTCCTTCCAGCTCTACAAGCAGTTTTTTCATATTAGCTTCCGAATCATGTCCTTCTCCTCCAGCATATCGGGCCGAATAGACTCCCGGAGCCCCTCCCAGGGCCTCAACCTCCAGACCCGTATCGTCGGCAAAACAATCCAGACCATAGTTTTTATAAATATATTCAGCTTTCAGAGCAGCATTTCCCTCCAGCGTATCAGCCGTTTCCGGAATATCTGCCTCACAATGGATATCCTTCAGACTCAGCACCTCTACCCTATCTCCTAATATGGCACGTATCTCATCCAACTTGTGTGCATTATTCGTTGCAAAAACCAGTTTCTTTTTCATAATCAATTTTATCTATCATATTTCTTCACAAAGATACACATACTCAAGCAACCATCCTCTACTTTCCGTCTGCTATTTCGCTGCAAAAACAGTCTTCCTCATTATAAAAAAGTCCGGCTTCTTTACAGAAACCGGACTTCCACACATAGTCAGCCTATATTAATTCAAAATAATTTCGTCTACAAATAAGTATCCCGGATTACCTTTTCCACCATGCCATGCTGGAATACTCTTTTCCGACAAAGCTTTTACTTTGACATAACGTGTCTTTACCGGAGTAAAGTTCAAGGTATGTACGTAAATCTGGTTCGGATCAGTTTCCTTCATTGCCGGATAAGACTCTGAAGCAACCTGTTTGAATGCCTTATTATCATCCGAAACCTCAACAGAAATACCTCTGGCATCGAATATCCAATCACCTTTTTCTACACAGGCACGCAATGTCATCGAACTGATTTCTGTTGCTTCTTTCAAATCGATAACTGCCTCCATATCATTCTTATAAAACGCAATCCAATGACCAGTCTTATAATTGCGGTTACCAGTCATACCATCTACCAAGGTAGGCGCCCCATTAAATTCATATGCTTTATTAATGGGCTGAAGCATAGAAATAGGTTTGGCAGTCGATTTACTGAAAGAAATAGTATCACAAGTAATACGTGAATTGCCTTCCGGACGCACTGCTGTCATACGCAATACACAAGCCTGGTCAATTGACAGTCCATCTTCATATTTCAAAGAGGCTGCTGTCGGTTCTGTTCCGTCGAGTGTATAGTATATCGGAGCATTGTCAACGGTATATGCACTGACATCCAACTTACCTGTTTCCTGATTTGGAGCAATATTGACTTTCACATCCAAAATATGAGTAGCATAGTTCCAGCCCTTCAGCTTGTAAATATCCATCAGGCGCACTGTACGCTTCAAGAATCCCTCGTAATCTTTCTTCTTATCAGGAGCACTCCACTGAGTTTCGCAAAGAGCAGCCATACGTGGCAATACCATATACTGTGCCTGTGCAAAAGTAGGAATATATTCTGTCCACAGATTAGCCTGTACACCGGTAATGTATTTCTGTTCTTCCGGAGTCAAGGCAGACGGCATTGGCTCGTAGCTATATACTCTTTCCATAGGCAAATAACCTCCGATAGCCAACGGTTCTGTTTCTGTATCCTTAGCCTGATAATAGTCAAAATACAAGTATGTATTCGGAGTCATGATAACATTATGCTTCTGGCGTGCAGCCTCAATACCTCCGGATTCACCTCTCCATGACATAACAGTTGCATTAGGAGCCAGACCACCTTCCAAGATTTCGTCCCATCCGATAATGTTACGTCCATGTTCATTCAAGAACTTTTCTGCTTCTCTTATCACATAACTTTGCAGGTATTCTTCTTTTGAATGTTTGCTGTCGCCTTTGATACCCAAAGCCTTGATTCTAGCCTGACATTTCGGACAAGTTTTCCATTTATCTTTCGGACATTCATCTCCACCTACATGAATATATTCTGACGGGAAGATTTCAATAATTTCAGCCAGCACATCCTTAATAAACTGAATTGTTTTGTCATTTCCGGCACATAGTACATTATCAGAAACTCCCCACATACGCCAAACTTCATACGGACCACCTGTACATCCTAGTTCCGGATAAGCAGCCAATGCAGCCTGCATATGCCCCGGAAGGTCTATTTCAGGAATAACGGTTATATAGCGTTCTGCAGCATAAGCAACAATCTCTTTGGCTTGTTCCTGAGTATAGAAACCACCGTAAGGCTTTCCATCGTATTTTCCCGAGTTACGTCCTATAACAGTTTCACTACGTTTTGAACCGATTTCTGTCAGTTTCGGATATTTCTTTATTTCGATACGCCAGCCTTGGTCTTCAGAAAGATGCCAGTGTAAACGGTTGATATTATGCAGTGCAAGCATATCAATATACGTTTTGATTTCATCCATCGTAAACATATGACGGCCAACATCAAGCATCATTCCGCGATAGCTGAAACGCGGTGTATCGTTTATTTCTACAGCAGGAAGTTCGATTGCACCACCTCCTTCATGAACAGAAACAGATTTACGCAATGTCTGGATTCCATAAAATACACCAGCTTCTGAAGGAGCCTCAATGACAACCTTTTCTCCGTCGACAGTCAGATGGTAAGCCTCTGGAGAAGTTGCCTCCAGTCCTAATTTCAATACGATTCCGCTTTCTTTATCACCCTCCTGTACTTTCAGTTCAATACCGGTCTGTTCTTTAATAAAAGAAGCCAAAAATTCGGCATTTTTCTTCATTTTTTCATTACCGGCAGTGTAATAAATAGTTTCTCCACTCTTCAGCAAAAATCCACTTTGTTGAGGTGTGGTAATTTCAAGAGGCATAGGCACAATCTGATAATCAGCGACAGCCGTTGGCTTATCCGTACACGATGTAATCATCATTCCGGCAAACGCCAGCCCCAGACAGTTAAATTTCGAAAATGGTTTCATGATAATAATATTAAAGTTAGTAATTAGAATGACACAATATCGCTCAATTGATGCAAGCTTACGGAAATATCTTCCAAAGGTGTTCCGTCAGCCGAAGTAACCAAAATCTTCTTAGGCACTCCAGGCAGCAAGTCGAAGAAATTATCAGAGAAACGTACTCCTTGAACAGGTATTTCTACAAATACATCACGAGCCAGTTGTTTGGATTTTAATGTCAGCTCATAAGCTCCATCTTTCTTTCGTATCTTACAACTTATTTCAGGATGGGGCAAATGTTGCTTTTTGGCAAACACCGGATAATATACTTCGTCTGAAAGTACCCTCCGGTCAACATCACTACGTAAAGTCATATGTATAAATGAAGTAGTCGTATCACAAGCTGCGAATGCTTTATTCCAGTCTTCTTCATAAAAAACAGCAGAAGCATTAGCTGGCAACGTACCTTCTACCTGATGCCTGCGATACACTTTTCCATTAAAATCCATAAGTTCAATCTGCAATATTGCTTTTTCGCTCTTCAATACATCCGAAAGCACATAATAGCGCAGTTTATCACCTTCACGAATTGCATCTATCAATACCGGAGCAAAAGCCCGGCGAGTCTGGTAATGCATAGCCTTCCAGTTTCCATAATAATCGATACCCGACCATGACACAACCGGCCAGCTGTCATTTAGTTGCCAGAGCAAACTACCCATACAATAAGGTCGGTTTCTGCGATGTGCCTCCATTCCGTGACGCATTCCATGTCCCTGCAGAACAAGTCCCATATAAACTAAATCCTCAAACTTTTCCGGAACATGATAATAAATGCCCATTGTTTTCTTAATCAGGAAATTGCCAATCGTACTTTTCTGATGGGCATTCATAATCGCTGACTCCAGATCGTAGTCTGCCGGCGAAGCAAATGTACGTATCGTCTTCATCTCCGGAAAAGACTGAAAACCAAACTCACTCATAAAACGTGGAATCTCTGTATCCAGCGTTTCAAAAGGTTTCTGGCCATACCAAGTTCCCCAATTATGACTATCGCCGATCTTCCAGCTTTCAGGCCGTCCCCAATTGGCTTCATAAGGCGATCCTTCCAGATAAAAGCGTCCCGGATCGAACTCCTTTACTTTCTCGGGCAAAAGCCGGCGGAACAATACGTCATATCCATCCAACATTTGCTGATATATCTCAGGAGCATATTTTTTCTTCCAGCCCCAATAACGCAAGCCCTCATATATTTCATTATTACCACACCACATTGCCAAAGAAGCATGATTCCGTAAACGCTTGATATTATATACTGCTTCTTCCGAAACTCGCTTCAAAAAAGCCGGGTCATGCGGATAAGGTGTACAAGCAAACATAAAATCCTGCCAGACAAGAATACCTCTTTTATCAGCTTCCTCAAAAAAGGCATCGTCTTCATAGATTCCCCCACCCCATACGCGTATCATATTCATATGCGCAGCCTGTACATCATCCAGCAGGCGAACGTATCGTTCACGGGTTACACGTGGCAGAAGAGCGTCTGAAGGTATCAGATTAGTACCTTTGGCAAACATCGGAATGCCATTCACTTCAAAATAGAAACTCATTCCTAAGCTATCCTTTTCATGGACAACACGCACCGTTCGCAATCCGATCTGGTGTTGTTTTTTTGCAACAAGCTTACCATCTACACATACCGATACTTCAAATGTATATAAGGCAGCTTCTCCCCACCCATTAGGCATCCAAAGATGCGGAGAATCAATCGATAAAGGCAGTGACAAGTTATTCACACCTGGCTGTAACCGGACAGTCTTTTCTACACTTCCAGCCTGTTCATTCCGATAAGCACAAGTCACTTTGATCTGAGCTTCCTGAACCGTTCCGGTAATATTGTTTACTTCCAGGCGGTTGTCTATTTCTGCACGTTCGGAAGTAACCGACTTCTGATGTACAAAATAATCTTCTACTACAGCCTTGTTGGTAAATTCCAGATATACAGGTCGCCAGATGCCACAAGTAACCATCCGGATTCCCCAGTCCCATCCATAGGAATAAGGGGCTTTACGGGTAAACACACTCAGTTTCTGTGGATAATGGTCGTTAGCAGCAGGATAATCAAAACCATTGGTTTCCCATTGAGGCATTACCTCACGGATTGGGGAACGAAAACGTACAAGCAGTTTGTTTTCTCCTTTTCTTAAATTTCGCTTGACAGGAATACGATATCCGACAAACATGTTATCGGTTCTTTGTAATAATGCACCATTCAGGAATATATCCGCATAAGTATCAAGTCCTTCAAATACCAAAAAGATTTCCTCATGTGCCGATTGTTCTTCTGTTAATACAAAAGACGTACGATACAACCAATCTTCATTCTCAACCCATTGTATTTCTTTTTCATTCATCCCATAAAAAGGATCGGGTAACTTATCGTGAGCAATCAAATCCTGATGTACCGTGCCCGGAACCTGTGCAGCAAGCCATTCGTGGCTTCCATACTTGGAAAACTCCCAGTTAGTATGAAGAAAGAGATTCTGAGCTAACGCATTGCCCCATACAGAAGTGCCAAAAGATAAAAAACTAGCTAAAAACATCATCGGAATAACTTTCCACATGCATCTCATATTACAGATTTAAGAATTATACCACTAATATGGTACAAAATAAAATAAGTTTTTCCGATAATACAAATTAAACGGAAAAACCTATTCTATTTTAAATATATCTTAGAGAAATATTTACTTTTACTTTCGTTTATTTTACTTTCAGCTTGTCGAATCCTTCTCCATACACGCCTACTACATTGCTTTGGGAAATAAACGCATCAGGATCAATATCCTTCACCAGACGGAAGATATCAAGTGATTCGCCTTTTCTTGCCAATACAACAATAACTTTTATATCTTGTTTACTGTACCAGCCCTGTCCATCAAGAAGAGTTACTCCACGGTCTATCTTGGTAGAAATACCTTCCGCAATCTGTTCATATTTCCGTGAGAATATCAGGAACTGAACCGACTGACGAGTACTGTTTATTACATAGTCGATAACTATGCTCATAATGAACAAAACACAGAAGCCAAACAAAACTCTCTTCCAGTCATGAAAGATAAAATAGCACGACGAAATGATTACAATATCGCAATACATCATCATACGTCCCAAAGTAACATCCTTGTACTTGTTGATAATCCATGCGATAATATCAGTACCTCCCGTACTACCGTTATTACAAAATACAATGCCTATTCCAAAGCCCAGTAATCCGGCTCCTATTACACAAGCCATAAACTCTTGTCCCGGACCAAGCAGTTGCGGGAGATTTCCGTCACTGCTCCTGAACAGAACCTGAAACCACCAAAGCAGGAAAGTCAGCATGAAAATAGCATATATCGTCTTTACACTGAACTTTGGTCCCAGAATCTTCAAGGCAAACCCCAGAAAAACAGCATTAATCACAAAGTAAGAAACCTGAATTTCTACTCCTGTAGCATAATAAATAATAGCGGCAATACCACTGACTCCTCCTGTCGTGATCTGATAAGGAAGCAGAAAAGCTACCCATCCCAGTGCATAACATATCAGTCCGAAAGTAATGGCAAGGTAGTCTTTCGACTCCCTGCCAATTTTTTTCTTCAGAATCGTTTCCATAAAACGACTGCTATTAAAGTACAATATTTACAATCTTCTTCGGAACAATAATGACCTTTTTAGGAGTCTTTCCTTCAATCCATTTTTGAGATTGTTCGTCAGCCATTACAGCAGCTTGTATCGTGTCATTATCTGCATCTGCAGGGAACTCCATAGTGAAACGAGCCTTTCCGTTGAAAGAAATGGTATATTTTACACTATCTTCTTTCAGATATTCTTCATTAAATGCCGGCCATTGTGCATCACAAACAGATGTTGTATTGCCCAAAGCTTCCCACAACTCTTCTGCCAGATGAGGAGCAAATGGAGCAATGATAACAATCAAGTCGCTCAACACGGCCTTGTTACGGCACTTCAGTGAAGTCAGTTCATTCACACAAATCATGAATGCACTGATAGAAGTATTGTAAGAGAAGGTTTCGATATCACCAGTTACTTTCTTAATCAACTTATGAACAGCCTTCAACTCCTCTTTAGTCGGTTCTCCTTCTGCTGGCATGAAGTTGCCCTGACGGTCGTAGAACAAGTTCCAGAGTTTCTTCAAGAAACGGTGAACACCATCAATACCGTTTGTATCCCATGGTTTAGACTGCTCTACCGGTCCGAGGAACATTTCGTACATACGCAGTGTATCAGCTCCGTATTTCTCTACAATCATATCCGGATTCACTACGTTATACATCGATTTACTCATCTTTTCTACAGCCCATCCACAGATATACTTGCCGTCTTCCAAAATAAATTCGGCATTGTTGTATTCCGGACGCCAATTCTTGAAAGCTTCTACATCCAATACGTCATTTGAAACGATATTAACATCTACATGAAGCGGAGTCACATCGTACTGATCTTTCAAGCCCAATGAAACGAATGTGTTAGTATCCTTGATACGGTAAACGAAATTGCTTCGTCCCTGAATCATACCCTGATTAACAAGCTTCTGGAATGGTTCTTCCTTAACACTTACACCCAGATCGAACAGGAACTTGTTCCAGAAACGAGAATAAATCAAGTGTCCGGTAGCATGTTCTGTACCACCTACATACAAATCAACATTCTGCCAGTAATGGTCGGCTTTCTCAGAAACCAGTGCCTGATCATTGTGCGGATCCATGTAACGCAAATAATAAGCCGATGAACCAGCAAATCCCGGCATGGTATTCAGTTCAAGTGGGAAAACAGTTACGTTATCTATTTTGGAATTTTCTACGACTTCACCTTTAACCACATCCCATGCCCACTTAGTAGCATGTCCCAATGGAGGTTCTCCGGTTTCCGTAGGCAAGAACTTATCTACCTCAGGAAGTTCCAGTGGCAACTTGCTCTCATCGATCATATAAGGCATACCATCCTTGTAATAAACCGGGAACGGTTCACCCCAATAACGCTGACGAGAGAAAATAGCGTCACGCAAACGATAGTTTACTTTTACACGGCCCAACTGATGCTCCTTCACATATTTTTTGGTTGTGGCAATAGCTTCTTTGATAGTCAGTCCGTTCAGGTTCAAGTCGCAATACGGAGTAGCTCCTGCTTTCGGAGAATTACATACGATACCTTCTTTAGCATCGAAGCTTTCTTCCGACACATCACATCCTTCTACCAATGGAACGATAGGCAAGTTGAAGTGTTTTGCAAAAGCATAGTCACGACTATCGTGAGCCGGAACAGCCATAATGGCTCCTGTACCATATCCAGCCAATACATAGTCGCTGATCCATACCGGAACAGATTCACCAGTAAACGGATTCACTGCATACGAACCACTGAATACACCGGTAACACGGCGATCGGCGATACGTTCACGTTCGGTACGCTTCTTAGTACGGTCCAGATAAGCTTCCACTTCTGCTTTCTGTGCCTCAGTTGTCAGCACAGGAACCAGTTCACTTTCAGGAGCCAGTACCATGAAAGTAACACCAAACATAGTATCGGCACGAGTAGTAAAGATGGTAAATTCCAAATCGCTGTCTTTTACCTTGAAACGTACCTCTGCACCTTCCGAACGACCAATCCAGTTACGCTGTGTTTCTTTCAGAGAATCAGTCCAATCTACAGTTTCCAGTCCGTCGAGCAAGCGCTGAGCATATGCTGACACACGCAGACACCACTGACGCATCTTCTTCTGCACCACCGGATAACCACCACGTTCAGATACGCCGTCCACTACTTCATCGTTAGCAAGTACAGTACCCAGTTGCGGACACCAGTTAACCATAGTTTCACCCAAATAAGCGATACGGTAGTTCATCAGCACTTCCTGCTGTTCCTTTTCGCTCTTAGCTTTCCATTCTTCTGCTGTAAAGCTCAGTTCCTCACTACAAGCTACATCCAGGCCTTCTGTTCCTTTCTCCTCGAAATGCTTGATCAGTTCACTGATAGGTTCAGCTTTTCCGCAAGTATTGCAATAATAGCTGTTGAACATTTTCTGGAAAGCCCATTGAGTCCAGTGATAATAACCCGGCTCACAAGTACGAACTTCACGGTCCCAGTCGAATGAAAAACCGATTTTATCCAACTGCTGGCGGTAACGGTTAATATTGTTTACAGTAGTGATAGCCGGATGCTGACCGGTCTGAATTGCATATTGTTCAGCAGGCAAACCATAAGCATCGTATCCCATCGGATTCAATACATTATAGCCCTGCAAGCGTTTGTAACGAGCATAAATATCACTGGCAATGTAGCCCAGCGGGTGACCAACATGAAGTCCTGCTCCCGACGGATAAGGGAACATGTTCAGTACATAGAACTTCTTTTTCGATTCGTCTTCGACAACCTTGTAGGTTTTGTTGTCTACCCACTTTTGCTGCCATTTTTTCTCGATCTCTCTGAAATTATATTCCATAGTGATGTTATATATTTGATTTTTACTATTTCCCACAATACCGTGCAAAGATAGTAAGACTTCGGGAATAAAACCGATTTTTCCGCTAACAAATATCCGACCAATCCGTTATCTTGCAGCCTATTAACTCATACTCCTTCCCTAGTTGACATTCCTGCCGCTTTTTCACTATTGCTCAACAACTAATTATACTGCATCTTTTCACACTAATACTTATCAGGTTTTTAACGGAATAATCAACTATTACTAACAGGTTGTTAACACCTGTTGAAACAATAACTAAAATTCTATTTATCAGAAATATATACCTGTCACATTCCCCATATAGAACAAGGATTTTAACAGAGATATTCACACTTATTTCATACCCCTGTTTATATACAAATACACTTTTCAACAAGCTTATCAAAAGAGTTTTTCCCAACAGTAGCTATACCCAAAAAGAAAATTCCCCTCTGAGCTTTCCGTTTTTCTGTAAAGCAGAACCAATAACGGAGCCCAGAGGGGAATCGATATCAGATAAATTAAAAAGTTACTTTTCGAAGTCAGCCCAGTTAGTCAGACGCATATCACCCTGTTTGATGAAAACCTGATGCATACCCAACGCTGCCGACAAACTGTGGCAAGTCTGTCCCTTGGTAGAAATCTTCAGATAATCCCACAACAGTTGTTTATAGTCTGGATGTGCACAGTTTTCGATTACAGCCTGTGCACGTTCCATCGGACTCTTTCCACGTAAATCAGCAATACCCTGTTCGGTGATAATCACATTTACAGAGTGTTCACTATGATCGAGGTGAGAAACCATCGGTACGATTGAACTGATACATCCTCCTTTTGCCGTCGACGGACAAGAGAAGATAGAGATATAAGCACTGCGGGTAAAGTCGCCCGAACCACCGATACCATTCATCATCTTCGTACCGCAGATATGAGTTGAGTTTACATTTCCGTAAATATCCGCTTCGATAGCTGTATTCATTGAAATGACACCGATACGACGAACAACTTCCGGACAGTTAGATATTTCCGACGGACGAAGTACAAGCTTGTGACGGAAGAAATCCATATTATCATAAATGTCTTGCAGACAGTCGTTTGTAACACTGAGTGAACAAGTACTTCCAAACTTGATTCTACCCTCTTTAATCAATTTGATGACTGAGTTCTGAATAACCTCCGTATACATTTCGAATGGTGGAATACTGGGATCCTTACCCAATGCACTGAGTACAGCATTAGCAATGTTTCCCACTCCCGACTGCAACGGAAGGAAAGTAGACGGAATGATTCCTCGGCGCATATCTGCTGCAAGGAAGTCAGCTACATTCTGACCAATTTTATCCGTAATAGGATCCGGCTCATGGAATCCTCTCGCTTCATCAGGCAGATTCACTTCTACCACTCCTACTATCTTTTCCGGACTTACCTGAATATAAGGCAATCCGATACGGTCGCTTGGACGTACAATAGGAATCGGACGACGATAAGGAGGACGCTCCATTTCATACAAATCGTGCACACCTATCAGGCTTTTGCTGTGCGCAGCATTAAGCTCTACTATCACCCGGTCGGCAAGACGAGCAATTGTCGGGGTAATTCCCACACCTGCAGTCAGATAGATCCGTCCGTCTTCTGTAATTTCACAGGCTTCGATGATAGCTGTAGTTACATGACCTAAAAAACCGGAACGCAAACGCTGGGCAACCTGAGAAAGATGTATATCCGTATAATTGATTTCACCGGCATTGACTGCTTTGCGGAAGTCAGTATTCGTGGTATATGGAGCACGGAAGTGAATAGCATGAGCACGAGTCAGCACTCCGTCGCAAGAATCTCCGGTAGAAGCTCCCGTAATAATACCTACCTGAAAGTGTTCTCCCCTGGCGTGTTTTTCTTCAGCCTGCCTCGCAAGCTCTGCAGTTACGGCTTTCGGACTTCCTGCCGGCGTAAACCCGCTCAGGGCAATTATCTCTCCATCTTTTATCAAGCTGGCAGCTTCGGCTGCGGTCATAAAATTATAAGTCATGGTATTAGGTGTTTTTATAATTATTAGTATTAAACTTACAAAATCTGCTTATTAGTATTTACGGTTAAAAATCTCGGAATAAATAAATGCACGCCTTGCGTCCGCAGGTGTCTTCAACCGGACAGTGCTACCTGACTCAGGCTGTTGGGCAGTAGATAGCGCATCCTTCTGAGGCGCTTCTTCCGATAACTTCCGATGCTTTCTCCCCTCTCCTTTTCTTTTCTTATTAAGCTTATTATCAACACTTTGCCCAACGCATTCATTTTGTTGACCAGCCATGATAATATCCGGCTCTACATGGACTGTTGCCGGCTTAGCCATCTTCTTACGGGAGGGTTTATTCTTTTTCTTTTCCTTTTTGGCATAATTCTGATAAGCGGCGAAAGCAATAGCCGCCACTATAACAAATATTTTTATCACTTCGTCCATAGTCTGCCAAAATGTTAAGGATTTGCCCAAAGATACTAATAAATATAACACATTCATGGATTTTAGGGAAGAAACTCATATCTTTGCAAATGAATTTATTAAATAATAACATAACATTATGACAAAAGAAGCTACGGGAGCGGACTTTAAATCCGCAACCGAACTGGAAACAAAAAAACTGTTTATCGAAACCTACGGCTGTCAGATGAATGTTGCGGATAGCGAAGTCATCGCATCTATCATGCAAATGGCAGGATACAGTCCGTGCGAAAGCCTCGATGAAGCTGATGCCGTATTTATGAACACTTGTTCTATCCGTGACAATGCCGAGCAGAAAATCCTGAACCGGCTGGAGTTCTTCCATTCTCTGAGAAAGAAGCGCAAGCACCTGATTGTCGGAGTATTGGGATGTATGGCAGAACGTGTAAAAAACGATCTGATAGAAAATCACCACGTCGACCTGGTAGCAGGACCGGATGCTTATCTCACATTGCCCGATTTGATCGGCGCAGTTGAGGCAGGAGAGAAGGCCATCAATGTAGAGCTTTCTACAACTGAAACTTATCGCGATGTCATTCCGTCACGCATCTGTGGAAATCACATTTCCGGATTCGTATCTATCATGCGCGGCTGCAACAATTTCTGTCACTATTGCATTGTGCCTTACACTCGCGGACGCGAAAGAAGCCGTGATGTGGAAAGCATTCTGAACGAAGTGCACGATTTACAGCAGAAAGGGTATAAGGAAGTAACGCTGTTAGGCCAGAACGTCAATTCTTATCGCTTCGAGCGGGAAGGAGAGGTCGTAACATTCCCGATGCTGTTACGTATCGTTGCCGAAGCTGTGCCCGAAATGCGTGTACGCTTTACCACTTCACACCCCAAAGACATGAGTGATGAAACACTGCATGTCATTGCTGAAGTACCTAACGTATGCAAGCATATCCACCTGCCGGTACAGAGCGGAAGTTCGCGTATTCTGAAACTGATGAACCGTAAATATACGCGCGAATGGTACCTGGAAAGGGTAGAGGCCATCCGTCGCATCATTCCCGACTGTGGATTGAGTACTGATATCTTCTCCGGATTCCACTCCGAGACAGAAGAAGATCACCAGATGAGTCTTTCGCTGATGCGTGAATGTGCATACGACTCAGCTTTCATGTTCAAATATTCCGAACGACCGGGAACATATGCTTCGAAACATCTGCCTGATGATGTTCCCGAAGAAGTTAAAATACGCCGGTTAAACGAAATGATTGAATTGCAGAACCAGTTATCTGCCGAAAGCAACGCCCGCGATGTAGGAAAGACATTCGAGGTACTGGTAGAAGGCGTATCAAAACGCTCCAAAGAACAGTTATTCGGACGTACCGAGCAGAACAAGGTAGTCGTATTCGACCGTGGCACACACCGTATCGGTGATCTTGTACGTGTGCGTATCACCGAATCCAGCTCTGCTACCCTGAAAGGTATCGAAGTAACCGAATAACCCCAGACAATAAAAACAAATTTCTTATTTATAATTCAAAATCCGAAAAGAAACAATGAAAAGAAGAATCACGCTCAGTTGGCTGCTCATGGCGTTAATCTGTCTGCCCATGTTCGCCCAGATGCAAGATCCGGTACGATTCAAGACCGAATGGAAAAACCTTTCGGCCAATGAGGCTGAAATTATTTTTACTGGTACGATGGACCAGGGCTGGCATGTTTATTCTACCGACCTGCAAGAAGGAGGTCCTACTTCTGCCACTTTCAACATCGACAAGATAGAAGGAGCAGAGCTGGTAGGAAAACTTACTCCGATAGGGAAAGAAATCAAACAGATGGACCCTATCTTCGAAATGGAAGTAAAATTCTTCGAAGGCACAGCTAAATTCTCACAGAAAGTTAAGCTCACTGGAGGTGACTATCTGATTACCGGATACCTGGAATTTGGTGCATGCAACGACCAGAACTGTCTGCCACCTACCAGCGTTGATTTTTCTTATAAAGGTACTGTAGCCGCAGCCGCTTCGGCAACATCTGCACCAGCTAAAACAGAAGAAGCAGCTGCACCTGCCGAATCAACAGAAACAGTAGATTCTACAGCAGCCGTAACAACTGCCCCTCAGACGTTGCAGGAAGCTACCGATTACTGGAAACCGATTATCAAAGAGCTATCCAATTACGGAAGCACCGAAGAACAGGAATCACATTCCTGGATTTACATCTTCTTCACCGGTCTGGTAGGAGGTATTCTGGCCCTGTTCACACCTTGTGTATGGCCTATTATTCCAATGACTGTCAGCTTCTTCCTGAAACGTACTAAGGACAAAAAGAAAGGTATTCGTGACGCATGGACCTATGGTGCATCTATCGTTGTGATCTATGTAGCGCTGGGACTTGCTATTACACTGATATTCGGAGCTAGTGCACTGAATGCATTGTCTACCAATGCCATCTTCAATATCCTGTTCTTCCTGATGCTGGTTATCTTTGCGGCTTCTTTCTTTGGAGCATTCGAGATCACCCTGCCGTCTAAGTGGAGCAACGCTGTCGACAGCAAGGCTGAAGCAACAACCGGTCTACTGAGTATCTTCCTGATGGCATTCACTTTGTCATTGGTATCATTCTCTTGTACAGGTCCTATCATCGGCTTCCTGCTGGTAGAAGTTTCTACTACCGGTAGTGTTGTAGCGCCGGCTATCGGTATGTTAGGATTTGCCATTGCACTGGCTTTACCTTTCACACTGTTCGCTATGTTCCCGTCATGGCTGAAATCAATGCCGAAATCCGGAGGTTGGATGAACGTTATCAAGGTGGTATTGGGATTCCTGGAACTGGCATTTGCCTTGAAATTCCTGTCGGTAGCCGACCTTGCTTACGGCTGGAGACTGCTCGACCGTGAAACATTCCTTGCACTCTGGATCGTTATCTTTGCTCTGCTGGGTATGTACCTGCTGGGTAAGATCAAATTCCCTCACGACGACGACAACAATAAGGTAGGAGTAGGACGTTTCTTCCTTGCACTCATCTCACTGGCATTTGCCGTATATATGATTCCGGGACTTTGGGGAGCTCCTCTGAAAGCTGTCAGCGCATTTGCACCTCCTATGCAGACTCAGGATTTCAACTTATACAAGAATGAAGTACACGCCAAGTTTACCGACTTCGATGCCGGTATGGAATACGCTCGCCAGAACAACAAACCGGTCATGATAGACTTCACCGGATATGGTTGCGTAAACTGCCGTAAGATGGAACTTGCTGTATGGACTGACCCGAAAGTAAGTCAGATGCTGAACGACGACTACGTACTTATCACGCTGTATGTAGACGAAAAGACTAAGCTTCCAGAACCGATAAAGGTTACAGAAAACGGAACAGAACGTACTCTTCGTACAATAGGTGACAAGTGGAGCTACCTGCAACGTTCTAAGTTCGGAGCCAATGCACAGCCATTCTATGTATTGCTCGACAACGAAGGCATGCCTCTGAACAAGTCATATTCTTACGACGAAGACATTGCTAAATATGTAGACTTCCTCCAGACAGGATTGAAAAACTACAAAAAATAATTATCCTCAGGATAAATAAATCAACAGGAAAGCTTCCGGAAAGTCATTCATTTGACCTCCGGAAGCTTTTTTTATTTTACGCCACAAACAAAAAATCACTGTTTTCAGTGACAAAGAATTCCCCCGGAATACCGTTTCTTTGTAAGATAAACAAACCTCAAACAATCCATATCATGAAAGTAAGATTCTTATACTTATTGTGCTTGCTGACGTGTATATTACCAGCTTGCTCAAGCGATGACAATGAACCGGTAGACGAACCTGTAACAATAACGGTAACAGGCGTAAGCGTTTCACCCGAAAGCATCAGTCTGGAATGTGGAGAAACAAAGCAGCTGACAGCCAAAATATCACCGGAAAATGCTACGGCAGGAGATATTACATGGACTTCATCCGATGAAGCAATAGCTACGGTATCATCCAATGGAACTGTAACCGGTATAAGCAAAGGAACGGCCACCGTTACAGCCACAGTAAGCGGAAAAAGCGGAACATGTGAGGTGACTGTTACCCAAGAAGTACAGTCGGTAGAAATATCGCCTGCTACAGCAACCTTAACCAGCAAGGGAGAAACCATACAGCTCACCGCTACAGTCCTTCCAGAAGGGGCAGGAGAGGCCACATGGGCATCTTCCGACGAAGCAGTAGCCACAGTATCACCCGAAGGAATTGTAACAGCCATAGGCGAGGGGACGGCTACCATCACAGCTACAGCCGGAGAAAAAACAGCTACTTGTACAATCACTGTCAGTATTTCTATTGTAGATATCGAGGGCAACCAAGCTACATTCCATCTCGACGGAGCCAGCGCTGCACAAGTATCACAAGCCATCAGTGAAGCGGCTCAGGCAGGTGTAACCCGTTTTATACTCACAGGAGATTCCGAAGCACTGGGACTATATGATGAAAATCCTTTCAGCGGTATCCAAATCGAATTACTCGACTTATCGGGAGTAACAGGATGGCAAGACCGGGATGCAGATGGCCTTCCTGAGCTGCCGGCAGAAAGCTTCAGACATACAGGCAGTTCCGATTTCTCCGGATTACAGGAAGTCATCCTGCCTCAGGAAATACAGCAACTGCAAGATTATGCTTTCTATAAATGCAGCAACCTGACCAAAATCACCGCTCCGGGCGTAGTCAGAGTAAACAGCTTTGCTTTCCAAAGCTGCACCAAACTGGCAGAAGTAAGTATGCCTGAAGTTACTTACCTTGGTACCAATGCCTTTATGTCAACAGCCCTGCAAGTTGCAGACTTCCCCAAATTGCAAACCCTTGAGGGTAGTGTATTCTGGCTTTGTTCCAAACTGACAGAAGTCAACTTGCCGGAAGCAACGACAATCGGAAACGCGACACTGGTTTCACAAGGTGGTTCCCGTACAGGAATAAATACATTTGGCGACTGTTCACAGCTGGAAAAAGTATACTTGCCTAAAGCAACTACCATCGGAGATGATGCATTCAGCAACTGTAAGTCACTGAAAGAAATAGAGCTTCCGCAGGCAACAACTGTCGGAATCAAAGCCTTCTATAACTGTACCGCACTGACCAGCGTCAACCTGCCTCAGGCAACCGCTCTAGGTGATGATGTATTTACAGAATGTACAGCCTTAAATACAATCAAGCTGACCGCCGAAGGAAGCATTTCAGTACAAAATACAACATTCGGACCAGCCGATACCATCACAACGAATGTCGACCTTACCCTGAATATCAATAAAAAAGGAGAAACATGGGATGAGTTCTGGCAAGAAGAAGAATGGAAAGACCATAAATGGAAAAGCATTTCCTTTGTTGAATAAGCCTTAATCCTACCATAAACGAATGCAGGTTATCCGGACAGAAGTTTCCCAGATAACCTGCATCGCTTAATTTGTAGTATTTTGATTATAAATTTCCCTACAATTTTTCTTTCACGCGAATTATACCCTTAAAGAACCTTAACAAAACACTCTCCATACCCGATTTATTTGTTATTTTGCAGCAAATTAGGGAATAAAGTGAATATACTCAATATAGATACATGTCCTCTCTGCGGGAAAACGCATTTTGAGGAAGTCATGACTTGTACGGATCATTATGCCACCGGTGAAAAATTTACGATTTACCGCTGTAAGGCGTGTGGTTTTTTGTTTACGCAGCATGTGCCCGACGAAAGTGAGATAGGCAGGTATTATGAATCGCCGGATTATATCTCGCACACGGATACGCGCAAGGGACTTGCCAACCGTCTGTATCACTATGTACGGGGATTTATGCTGGGACGCAAGGCTTCGCTGATAGAGCGGATCTGCGGTACCCGAAACGGAAGCTTGCTGGATATCGGTACGGGTACGGGGTATTTCAGCCATTTCATGCAGAAACGGGGATGGAAGGTTTCTGCCATCGAGAAGAGCCCGCAGGCACGGGCGTTTGCCAAGGAGCATTTCGAGCTGATGGTGGAGGCTCCGGAAGCGCTGGCGGCTTATGGCAAAGGGAGCTTCGATGTGATTACGCTGTGGCATGTCATGGAGCATTTGCAGGATATAAACGGTACCTGGAAACGGCTTGCCGACATGCTGAAGGAGCGTGGTGTACTGGTGGTAGCTGTACCTAATCCGGTTTCGTTCGATGCACAGCATTACAGGGAGATGTGGGCGGCGTATGATGTACCGCGGCATCTGTGGCATTTTACGCCTTCTGTCATGCAGCAGTTCGGAGCAAAATATGATTTTATCCTGACCGAACGGCATCCGATGCCGTTTGACGCGTTTTATGTTTCCATGCTTTCGGAAAAGTACCGGGGAAGCCGTATGCCTTTCCTGAAAGGTATGATTAAGGGAACGGAGGCGTGGTTTGCTTCGCTGGTGAAAAAGGAACAGAGCAGTTCCATGGTTTACATATTCAGAAAAAAGTAAGGGTATGAGCAGAAAACCGAGATCTTTTTTTGATATGCAGTTCGTAACGTCGAGCATCAGTACGATGCTTGTCCTGCTGTTGTTGGGGATAGTCGTTTTTTTCGTAATGGCTGCCAACAATCTTTCTGTATATGTCCGCGAGAATATCGCTTTCTCAATTCTGATCAGTGATGATATGAAGGAGACGGATATTCTCCGCTTTCAGAAACAGCTGAACAAGGAGGTATATGTAAAGCAGACGACGTATATATCGAAGGCGCAGGCCCTGAAGGAGCAGACGGAGGCGATGGGAACAGATCCGGCGGAGTTTCTGGGGCATAATCCGTTTACGGCTTCCATCGAGGTGAAGCTGAATGCGGATTACGCAAATTCTGACAGCGTTGCGTGGATAAAGGATGAGATTCAGTCGAAGAACAAGCAAGTGATAGAGATCAATTACCCGCAGGATCTGCTGGATGCGGTAAACAGTAATATCCGGAAGATCAGTATTGTTTTGCTCGGACTGGCGGCACTGCTTACGCTGATTTCGTTTGCGCTTATCAACAATACCATCCGGCTGGCGGTATATTCGAAACGTTTTCTTATTCATACCATGAAGCTGGTGGGGGCCAGCTGGTCGTTTATCCGACGACCGTTTTTGCTACGCAACATGTGGATAGGGATACTGGCTGCTACGATGGCGGATGCGGTACTGATAGGACTGGCGTATATGCTGGTGCATTATGAACCGGACTTGCTGGCGGTGGTTACACCGGGAGTGATGGTTGTGGTAATGGGAGCGGTTTTTGTTTTCGGGGTGCTGATTACTTCGCTCTGCGCACTTATTTCCATCAACAAGTATCTCCGCATGAAAGTAAGTGAATTGTATTATATATAATAGGTGAAACTAACCAATCAATTTTTCTTTTCAATATGGACAAAAAGAACTTTGCCTTTGATAAAACGAACTTCATCCTGCTGGCTGCGGGTATGGTAGTGATTATCATCGGTTTCCTGCTGATGACGGGACCGGGCTCTACGGAAATAACTTTCGAGCCTGATATTTTCAGTGTACGTCGTATCAAGGTAGCACCGCTGGTTTGCTTCCTGGGATTTATTTTCATGATTTACGGTATACTGCGCAAACCGAAAAGTATTCAAAACAACAACAATAATTCAAGAGAATGAACTGGATAGAAGCTTTAATTTTAGGTATTCTGCAGGGACTGACAGAATATCTGCCTGTGAGCAGCAGCGGACATCTTGCTATTGGATCGGCTCTGTTTGGCATAGAGGGGGAGGAGAATCTGACTTTTACCATCGTGGTACATGTGGCAACAGTACTGAGTACGCTGGTTATCTTGTGGAAGGAAATAGACTGGATATTCCGCGGGCTGTTTAAATGGCAGCTAAACGAGGAAACAAAATATGTATTGAATATAATAATTTCAATGGTTCCGATCGGCATTGTGGGGGTGTTCTTTAAGGATTATGTGGAGGAGATTTTCGGCTCGGGACTGCTGATTGTGGGATGTATGCTCCTGCTGACGGCTGTACTGCTGACTTTCTCTTATTATGCGAAACCGAGACAGAAGGAACGTATCAGCATGAGGGATGCGTTTATTATCGGACTGGCACAGGCTTGTGCGGTAATGCCGGGACTGTCGCGCTCGGGAAGTACGATCGCTACCGGGCTGATACTGGGAAACAAGAAGGAAACGCTGGCTCAGTTTTCTTTCCTGATGGTGATACCGCCGATTCTGGGCGAGGCTTTGCTGGATGGAATGAAGATTATAAAGGATGCTTCTGCGGTAAGTGCGGGCATCAGTACGGCATCGCTGGTGGTAGGCTTCCTGGCTGCTTTCGTTTCGGGATGTATCGCATGTAAGTGGATGATTAATATTGTAAAGAAGGGCAAGCTGATCTGGTTTGGCGTGTATTGCGCCATCGTAGGTATCATCACGATTGTTACAAGCTTGCTGTCATAAACACAAACGGATGAACTTTAAAGAAGGAGAAGTGTTATATTTTGACAAGCCGCTGCGATGGACATCGTTCGCGCTTGTGAATAAAGTGAGGTATCATATCAGCCGCAAGCTGGGAGTGAAGAAAATAAAGGTAGGACACGCCGGAACACTTGATCCGCTGGCTACGGGGGTCATGATTATCTGTACCGGAAAGGCTACCAAGCGTATCGAGGAGTTCCAGTATCACACCAAGGAGTATATCGCTACACTGCAACTGGGGGCTACAACTCCCTCGTACGACCTGGAAAAGGAGATTGATACTACGTATCCGACGGAGCATATCACACGCCTGCTGGTGGAGGATACGCTGAAGAATTTCGTGGGAACGATAGAGCAGATTCCGCCGGCTTTTTCGGCTTGTAAGGTGGACGGCAAACGTGCATACGACCTTGCCCGCAAGGGGGATGAGGTGGAGCTGAAACCTAAGACGCTGGTGATTGATGAAATTGAGTTGCTGGAATGTAACCTGCCGGAAATCAAGATTCGTGTGGTATGCAGCAAGGGAACGTATATCCGAGCGCTGGCACGCGATATCGGTGAAGCGCTGAACAGCGGAGCGCACCTTACCGGACTGATACGGACACGGGTAGGGGATGTCAGACTGGAGGATTGCATGCAGGTGGATGACTTTGAGGCATGGCTCGACCAACAGGATATAGAAATTACAAACGATTAAGGAAAGGATAATAAGATGAAACTGTCACAATTCAAATTTAAGTTGCCGGAAGATAAGATCGCACTGCATCCGGCGAAGTACAGAGATGAGTCGCGACTGATGGTGGTTCATAAGGCTACCGGAGAGATTGAACATGTGGTATTCAAGGATATCTTGAATTATTTTGATGACAAGGACGTATTTATCTTTAATGATACAAAGGTATTTCCTGCACGTTTATATGGTAATAAAGAAAAGACCGGAGCACGTATCGAGGTGTTCTTGTTGCGTGAGCTGAATGAGGAACTGCGCCTGTGGGATGTGCTGGTGGACCCGGCTCGTAAGATACGTATCGGAAACAAGCTTTATTTCGGAGATGATGACTCGATGGTGGCGGAAGTAATCGATAATACGACTTCACGCGGACGTACACTCCGTTTCCTGTACGACGGACCGCACGATGAATTCAAGAAGGCGCTTTATGCGCTTGGTGAACCGCCATTGCCACCGTTTATCCACCGTCCGGCTGAACCGGAGGATGAGGAACGCTTCCAGACAATCTTCGCGAAGAATGAAGGGGCTGTAACGGTACCAGCTGCGGGATTGCACTTCAGCCGTGAGCTGATGAAGCGTATGGAAATAAAGGGTATCGATTTCTCTTTCATTACCATGCACTGCGGACTGGGTGGTTTCCGTGATATCGATGTGGAGGATCTTACCAAGCATAAGATGGACTCGGAACAGATGTTTGTGGAGGCTGAGGCTTGCCGCATCGTAAACGAGGCCAAGGATCGTGGCAATAAGGTGTGCGCGGTAGGTACTGACGTTATGCGTGCCATAGAAACTGCTGTGGGTACCGATGGACACCTGAAGGAATTCGAGGGTTGGACAAACAAGTTTATTTTCCCTCCATACGATTTCTCACTGGCTAATGCGATGGTCAGCAACTTCCATATGCCGCTGTCTACAATGCTGATGCTGGTTTGCTCTTATGGCGGATATGAGCTGGTGATGGATGCTTATAACATTGCGCTGAAAGAGGATTACCGCTTCGGTACTTACGGGGATGCAATGCTGATACTGGATAAATAAACGGATACCATGGCAAAAGTTTACTTGGGCCTGGGTACAAACATGGGCGATAAAGAAGCAAACTTACGTACTGCCGTCCGATTGATAAATGACAGGATAGGGAAGGTGACTTCCCTATCTTCTTTTTATCGGACTGCTCCCTGGGGATTTGTGTCGGATAATGATTTTCTGAATGCGGCGGCATGCTCGGAAACGCTGCTCGATCCGCTGGAGGTACTGCATCTGACGCAGGCTATCGAGAAGGAAATGGGCAGAACGGCCAAGTCGGTGGAGGGGGTGTATAGTGACCGGCCGATAGACATCGACTTGCTGATGTACGATGATACGGTGATGCAGACTCCGGAACTGACACTGCCGCATCTGCTGATGGGGGAACGGAGTTTCGTCATGGACCCACTGGCGGAAATTGCCGGTGAGGTGGTGCACCCTGTTTCGGGACTGACAATGGAGGAAATGAGAAAAAGGCTTGCCCAATTTATATAAAGCTATGTTAAAAGAGGGATAACTTTGTAATTATTCCAATTTATATCTGTATTTTTGCAGCCGAAAATAAAAGTGGAAAGATTTGAGTAGCTTGCAACCACGGAAAAAAATGCTAAAACACATAGTATAACACTCTTCCCTGATACAACTATCTACTCTTGTCCGTACACGGATAAACTTTTAATTAATCCTTTTTTAATTTTAAAGACATGGGATATTTATTCACATCCGAATCGGTGTCGGAAGGACACCCCGATAAAGTGGCGGATCAGATTTCCGACGCTGTGCTTGACAAACTGTTGGCTTATGACCCCAGTTCAAAAGTAGCTTGCGAAACGTTGGTGACTACCGGACAGGTGGTACTGGCAGGAGAAGTGAAAACCAAAGCGTATATCGATCTTCAGCGTGTAGCTCGTGAGGTAATCAACAAGATTGGTTATACCAAGAGTGAGTATATGTTCGAAGGTAACTCTTGTGGCGTATTCTCGGCTATTCACGAACAGAGCCCTGACATTAACCGTGGAGTGGAACGTGAGGACCCGATGAATCAGGGTGCCGGCGACCAGGGTATGATGTTCGGCTACGCTACCAATGAAACTGAAAACTATATGCCGCTGTCGCTCGACCTGGCACATAAGCTGCTGATGGTGCTGGCTGAAATCCGCCGTGAAGGTAAGGTGATGACTTACTTGCGTCCGGACTCTAAGAGCCAGGTGACTATAGAATATGATGACGACCGCCGTCCGGTTCGTATCGATACCATTGTGGTTTCTACACAGCATGATGAGTTTATCCAGCCTGCTGACGACTCGAAGGAGGCTCAGCTGAAGGCGGATGAAGAGATGCTGGCAAAGATACGTCAGGATGTCATCGAAATCTTGATGCCGCGTGTCATTTCTGAAATTCATAATCCGGAAGTGCTGAAGTTGTTCAACGACCAGATTAAGTATCATGTGAACCCGACCGGTAAGTTCGTTATCGGTGGTCCGCACGGGGATACAGGACTGACCGGACGTAAGATTATCGTGGATACTTACGGTGGTGCAGGTGCTCACGGTGGTGGTGCATTCTCTGGAAAGGATCCTAGTAAGGTAGACCGTAGTGCGGCTTATGCAGCACGTCATATCGCCAAGAATCTGGTAGCTGCGGGTGTTGCCGACGAAATTCTGGTTCAGGTTTCGTATGCAATCGGTGTAGCGCGTCCGATTAATATTTACGTGAATACGTATGGACGCAGCAAGGTGGCTATGAGCGACGGTGAAATTGCCAAGAAGGTGGATGAAATCTTTGATATGCGTCCGCGTGCCATCGAAGAACGTCTGAAACTGCGTAACCCGATTTACAGTGAAACTGCTGCTTACGGACACATGGGACGTGAACCGAAGGTGATTACCAAGCATTTTGAATCGGCATACGAAGGCAACAAGGATGTAGAGGTAGAACTCTTCACCTGGGAAAAGCTGGACTATGTAGACAAGGTGAAAGCTGCTTTCGGAATTAAATAACTGACTGTTATGTAAATGAATAAAGAGAATGAGGGATATTCCGAAGGGAGTATTCCTCATTTTTTATCTTGATATACTTCAACGCTGACTGATGAACGATATTAAAAATGTATGTGTGTATAGTGCTTCGAGCACTAAAATTGACCAGTCTTATTTCGATGCTGCCGAAAAGCTGGGGAAAATACTTGCTGAACGGAAGATTAATCTGATAAACGGTGCGGGATGTCTGGGGCTGATGTGTGCCATCAGTGATGCTACGCTACAGGCGGGCGGAACGGTTACCGGGGTGATTCCGCATTTCATGGTGGAACAGGGCTGGCATCACAAGGGGCTTACGCAACTGATTGAAACGGAAACCATGCACGAACGCAAGCAGATCATGGCGGATATGTCCGACGGGGTGATTGCACTGCCCGGAGGATGCGGAACGCTGGAGGAGTTGCTGGAAATCATTACCTGGAAGCAGCTGGGGCTGTATCTGAAACCTGTCGTTATTTTAAATATCATCCATTTTTATGATCCGCTGCTGGAGATGCTGAACCAGGCTATCGAACAGAATTTCATGCGCCGTGAGCATGGGGCTATCTGGCATGTGGCGGAGACACCCGAAGAAGCTGTAAATTTATTGTATAATACACCGGTATGGAGCAAAGAAATTCGTAAATTTGCGGCTATATGAGTACCGTCTGCCGTATAGGTGTAAAATATATTGCCGAGAAGATGGACGAGCAGCAGCAAAGGCTCGACCAGGCTCTGACAGCAAGCGTACAGGCAAATCCGAAAGCCGGTATGCAGGGACAGCCGTTGCCTTACCAGTTGCGCTCGGATGCTTTCGTTACCGGTATTATCCTGATTTGTTTCGTCCTGTTTTCTTATTCGCTGAAAAACGGAAAGAAATATGTGCTGCAACGGATAAAGGCGCTCTTCCAGTATAAAGAGCGGTTCAGCCTGTTCGATGATGCTACTACCTCGAGCAACCGGTATGTCTTTACGCTGACAATTATCAGTTGTGTATTGTCCGGACTATATATTTATGAGTACATATCCGAAACGGATTTCATGCTGATACGCTCGGTTTCGAACGGACTGATGCTGGGAATCTATATCGGAATGTCCTTATTTTACATCAGCTTCAAATGGGCGGCTTATCAGTTTGTCAATTGGATTTTTTTTGACAAAGAAAGAAATCATTACTGGATTCAAACCTATTTTGACCTGGTAAGCGGAATTAGTTTTTTACTTTTTCCGGTCATGTTGCTTATTATTTATTTCAATTTGGGTATCCAGACAAGTAAAGTTTTAATCGTTTTTCTCCTGCTTTTTGCTAAAATATTGTTATTTTATAAGTCTATCAGGAACTTTTTCAAACATGTTTATGGTTTTCTGCATTTTATTCTGTACTTTTGTGCACTCGAAATCATTCCCTTAATACTGTTTTGGAAAGGGATCACCTATATAAACAATATTTTGGTTTTAAAAATTTAAGACATTGAAGATTAAAAAAGTTCTAGTTTCTCAGCCTAAACCCACATCAGAGAAGTCGCCTTATTTCGACATTGCTGAGAAGTACGGTGTGAAAATAGATTTTCGCCCGTTTATAAAAGTTGAGAGTTTGTCGGCAAAGGAATTTAGACAACAGAAAGTTTCTATATTGGATCATACCGCCGTTGCATTTACTTCGCGCCATGCAATTGACCACTTCTTTAGTCTTTGTTCTGAGATGCGAATCACGATACCGGAAACCATGAAGTATTTCTGTACGTCGGAAACAATCGCTCTGTACATCCAGAAATATGTTCAATACCGTAAACGTAAGGTATTCTTCGGCGCAACAGGTAAGTTTGCTGATCTGCTTCCGCTGATAGTCAAACATAACACGGAGAAGTATTTTATTCCGATGTCGGACGTACATAACGACGAAGTGAAGAACTTGCTCGACAAGAATAAGATACAGCACACTGAAGCAATCATGTATCGTACTGTAAGTAATGATTTCACTCCGGAAGAAAAGTTCGATTACGACATGCTGATTTTCTTCAGCCCGGCAGGTATACAGTCGCTGATGAAGAACTTCCCCGATTTCGAACAGAAAGATATTGCCATCGGAAGCTTCGGACCTACTACAGCTCAGGCTGTAAAGGATGCAGGACTTCGCCTGGATCTGGAAGCTCCTACGGCAGCAGCTCCGTCGATGACAGCTGCACTGGATATGTTTATCCGTAAGCATAACGCATAAAAACAATTTTAGATTCGGGCACGGACTACAGAAATATACGGATTTCACGTATGAAACAGTAATCCGTGCCTAAATTATTTTATTATGGCAGAACAAGAAAAGCATACCTTTCCGAAAACAGAACGTCTGAGCAGTGTTATCCTGATAGAAAAGCTGTTTGCAGGCGGGAGCAAGTCGCTTCCGGCTTTTCCTCTGCGTATCGTATACATGCCGGTAGAAGGTGAGGAGCTTCCGGCTGTTTCTGTACTGATAAGTGTACCCAAGAAGCGTTTTAAACGTGCGGTAAAGAGAAACCGTGTAAAGCGCCAGATACGTGAAGCGTACCGTAAACACAAGTATCTGCTTATCGATCCGCTGAAGGCTGCCGGGAAAAAAGCTGCCATTGCTTTTATCTGGCTGGACAATGAACTGCATGCTTCTGACGAAATAGAAGAGAAGGTCAAGAAATTACTTCAGATTACTGCGGAGCGTATGCTATGAGAAAGCTGCTGACATACTTGCTGTTGCTTCCTATTTATTTTTACCGGAACTGTATCTCTCCCTTTACTCCTCCTTCATGCCGTTTTACTCCGACGTGTTCGCAATATGCTGTAGAGGCTCTGAAGAAACACGGACCTTTTAAGGGGCTGTATCTCACGATACGGCGATTGTTGCGTTGTCATCCGTGGGGTGGATCGGGATATGACCCTGTTCCCTGAGCTTACTGTCTTTTACTGAATGTTACTGGATATTCATACTCATCGTTTGCCTGCTGATGCTTCGGCTGCCCTGTTGAGCTGTTGCATGCGTGATGTGCCTTTGCCTGAAGGGGCGAGATTTATCTCGGCGGGTATTCATCCCTGGTATCTTACGCGTGAGGATTATCCCCGTCAGCTGGAATGGGTGGTGTCTATGCTGAACGACCGGCGGGTAATCGCACTGGGTGAAGCCGGACTGGACAAGCGGTGTGATACGCCGTTCGATCTGCAGGTGGAGGCGTTTCAGGCTATTGCTTTGCTGGCAAGCCGGCACCGGCTTCCGTTACTGATACATACTGTAAAAAGCAGTGAAGAGCTTATCGCACTGAAAAAAAGGATGAAGCCTGAAAATGCCTGGATCATTCATGGCTTCCGGGGGAAAAAGGAACTGGCTGAAAGTCTTGTCCGGCAGGGTTTTTATCTGTCGTTCGGCGAAAAATATCAGGCTGAGGCTTTGCAGGCCGTGCCAGCCGACAGGTTGCTACTGGAAACGGACGAGAGTATCTGCCCGATAGAGGAATTGTACCGGCGGGCTGCCCTTCAGCGGAATATCGGGGTGGAACAGCTCGCATCGGAGATACAAGAAACAACCGGCCTTCTCTTTTTTAACCAATAAAATTGGTTATTCAGAGAAAGAGTCGTACTTTTGCCTATCAATCAAATTATTATGTTAAACTAAGAATTTCATTCGATGAATTTTGTAGAAGAATTAAGATGGCGCGGAATGGTGCACACCATGATGCCGGGCACAGAAGAATTGCTGGAAAAGGAAATGGTTACAGCTTACCTGGGTATTGACCCGACAGCTGATTCATTGCATATCGGACACTTGTGTGGTGTGATGATGTTGAGACATTTCCAGCGCTGCGGACACAAACCGCTTGCCCTGGTAGGAGGTGCAACAGGTATGATCGGCGACCCGTCGGGTAAGTCACAAGAACGTAACCTGCTGGACGAAGAAACATTGCGCCATAATCAGGAATGTATCAAAAAGCAGTTGGGCAAGTTCCTCGACTTTGAGTCGGATGCCCCGAACCGTGCAGAACTGGTAAACAACTACGACTGGATGAAAGACTTCTCTTTCCTTGACTTTGCCCGTACGGTAGGAAAGCATATCACCGTAAACTACATGATGGCAAAGGATTCTGTTCAGAAACGTCTGAACGGAGAAGCTCGCGACGGTCTTTCATTCACTGAATTTACTTATCAGCTGTTACAAGGGTACGACTTCCTGCATCTGTATGAAACCAAAAACTGCAAGCTTCAGCTGGGTGGTTCCGACCAATGGGGTAACATTACAACCGGAGCTGAACTGATCCGCCGTACAAACGGAGGAGAGGTGTTTGCCCTGACTTGTCCGCTGATTACAAAGGCTGACGGAGGTAAGTTTGGAAAAACAGAATCAGGAAATATATGGCTCGATCCTCGATATACTTCGCCTTATAAGTTCTATCAGTTCTGGCTGAATGTGAGTGATGAAGATGCAAAACGCTATATCAAGATATTTACTTCACTGCCTAAGGAAGAAATAGACGCACTGATCGCTGAACACGAACCGGCTCCTCACTTGCGTGTATTGCAGAAACGTCTGGCAAAAGAAGTTACTATCATGGTTCACTCTGAAGCTGACTACGAAGCTGCTGTGGAAGCATCGGGTATTTTGTTCGGTAACGCTACTTCGGAAGCTCTGAAGAAGCTGGACGAAGATACGCTGTTGTCTGTATTCGAAGGTGTACCGCAGTTTGAGGTATCGAAGACGGATATCGAAGCGGGTATCAAGGCTGTAGACTTGTTTACTGAAAAAGCGGCTGTATTCGCATCGAAAGGTGAAATGCGTAAGCTGGTTCAGGGTGGTGGTGTTTCACTTAATAAGGAGAAACTGACTGCATTCGACCAGGAAATTACAACTGCTGACCTGCTTGATGAAAAATACTTGCTGGTTCAGCGTGGTAAGAAGAACTATTATTTGCTGATAGCGAAATAATAAAGGCTTATAACCTTATATGTATATTCTGAATCCCTTGCCCTTACGGGTGAGGGATTTTTTTGTTTCCGTTCTTAATAGAAAAGTAACTTCTTATACATCTCTACGTAACAGCATACCAGTACTTTTAGGTAGTTTTTTAAAAGAAGTCTACTATGAATATTATCTCAGGAAAATACGCAGTTTCGTGTACACCGGAAGGGAGTTATTACGCCTATTCACTCATGCACGAACAGTGTTGCGCTTACGGGGAAAGCGAAGAAGAAGCCCTGGAAAATCTGGAAACAATGGAGTCGGAGTTTCTGGAAGAAATAAATGAACTGTATCAAGAAGCTTGGGCATAAAATTACGACTATGAAAAATCTATTATCGAACGACCGGCTGAAAGCGTATGCTGTTTGCCTGATTATGGTCTGCATCTCTTCATTGTATCTGTTTTATCTAGGATATAATCTTTATCAATACGGACATTAAATAAGTTTAGCATGGAATCACGACGCAATTATCGTACGATTGTTCTTTCTGATATTCATTTAGGAACGTCTCACTCGAAAGTAGAACAGGTATGTAATTTCCTCAGTCAGGCTAACTGTGAACGGCTGATTCTGAACGGTGACATCATAGACGGATGGAGCCTGCAAAAATTCGGTGCCGGAAAGTGGAAGCCTCAACATACAAGGTTCTTCAAAATAATCATGAAGATGATGGAAAATTACGGAACAGAAGTAATCTATATAAGAGGGAATCATGATGATTTTATCGACAGCCTGGCTCCGCTGAAATTCGCCAACCTGAGTATTGTAAAAGAATATATGCTGGAAAGTAATGGAAGACATTACTTCATCACTCACGGGGATGTATTCGATAAGGTAACTACACAGATGAAATGGCTTGCCAAACTGGGGGATATCGGCTATACACTGCTGCTCTGGCTGAACAGTCAGTATAACCGCTGGCGAATCAAACAGGGAAAACCTTACTATTCATTGTCGCAGGAGATAAAGCAGAAGGTGAAATCGGCTGTTTCGTATATATCGGATTTCGAAAAGGTATTGGCAGAATTTGCCCGTAACCGTCAGTGCGAAGGGGTGATATGCGGACATATTCATCATCCGGAGAATAAAATGATAGGTGATGTGCATTATCTGAACTCCGGCGACTGGGTTGAAACGATGTCGGCGCTCACTGAGGATGAAGAGGGCAACTGGGATATTCTGTATTATTCCGCTGACATGGATAAAGAAAATACAAACAACGAGAATATGGTTCTTACACTTATACCTGCTGCATCATGAAAGTAATATTTATTGTTCAGGGAGAGGGAAGAGGTCATCTTACGCAGGCTATTGCCATGGAAAGGCTTCTGACAAACAACGGATATCATGTGACCGAAGTACTGGTGGGAAAAAGCTTGTCGAAACGGCTCCCGGGATTTTTCACACGTAGCATTCAGGCTCCGATCAAACAGTTTTCAAGTCCTAACTTCCTGCCTACACGGGCTAATACACGGGCCAATATTCCATACAGCCTGATACGAAATCTGCTCAAGCTGCCTGAATATGTTGAAAGCATGCGCTTCATACACCAGCGTATCAAGAAAAGTGAAGCGGATATCGTAATCAACTTCTACGAACTGCTGACCGGATTTACTTATTTCTTATACCGCCCTGCCGCACCGCTAGTCTGTATCGGACACCAGTATCTGTTCCTGCACAAAGATTTCCACTTGCCTACAATCAACAAGACAGAGCTGTTCTTTCTGAATTTATTCAGCCGGCTTACGTCACTGGGAGCATCCCGGCGCCTTGCCTTATCTTTCCACTCGATGAACCCGGACAAGAAGCAAAATATTTATGTCGTACCGCCTCTGCTAAGACAGGATGTATTCTATCAGGAAGTCTCGCAGCATAATTATATCCATGGCTATATGGTTAATTCCGGATTTGCCGAGGATGTATACCAGTGGCACAAAGAATATCCGGACATACCTCTCCGGTTCTTCTGGGACAGATGGGAAGAAGAGCCTGTAAAGAGAATAGATGATACCTTGTCGTTCTATCAGCTGGATGATACGGTCTTTCTCCGGCAAATGGCAGGATGCAAGGCATATGCCAGCACGGCAGGATTTGAATCGATATGCGAAGCAATGTATTTCAGAAAACCTATCCTGATGGTTCCGGCACATATAGAACAAGAATGCAATGCATACGATGCGATGCAGAACGGGGCAGGAATCGTGGACGAAACATTCAACTTGAAACGCCTGCTTGACTTCAGCAAGGAGTATCAGCCGAACTTCAAATTCACTTACTGGGTACAGTCTGCCGAAAGCATTATTTTAAACGAACTGGAGAGTCTTGCTCCTACTCACTTTGAGGAACATATGTACATGGTGGAAGAATTTGTCTAAAATGTAAAAAATCTCTTCTTTTGTCATACACTTGTAACAAGAATGTATTTTCTTTACAAAAAAATATATTTTCCTATGACGCAGAAGAAAAAAGAACTTCCTTATCTGGAAAGAGATATCAGCTGGATGTACTTCAACCGCCGCATTTTACAAGAAGCGGCACGTCCTCATGTGCCTTTACTGGAACGTATGGCATTTTTGGGAATTTATTCGAACAACCTGGATGAATTTTTCAGGGTGCGAATGGCAACTCAGAACCGTATTGCCGAATGTACGGATAAATCGACTTCACGGGAAAGTGAACATGCCAAAAAGTTGATCAAGCAAATCAGCAAACAAAATACAGAATATACCAAGATTTTCGAAGAAACAATCCGACAGACTACCGAAGATCTTAAAAAAGAAAATATATACTTGATTTCGGATACCGAAGTTTCCAGTGAACAACTGGAGTTCATACGCTCATATTACAAGGAAAAGCTGAGCGGTTCGATTATCCCCATCTGGTTTTCTGCTATCAGATACTTCGACTTTGAAAATGACGAGAATATTTATCTGGCAGTGAAAGTCAGCCGTCAGCAGGGTACGAAACAGATTTCCGACTATGCCTTTCTTGAACTTCCGGTAAACATTTGCGGACGATTCATCCGTCTGCCGGATCATGAAGAGAAAAGTTATCTGATCTATCTGGATGATGTAATCCGTTGCTGCCTGCCTTTGGTTTTCGAGGGACTGGAGTATACGGATTTTCAGGCTTATGCCTTCAAGTTTACGCGTGATGCGGAAATGGAAATAGACAACGACCTGCGTACCGGTACGCTGCAAAAGATTTCGAAAGGAGTAAAAAGCCGTCGTCGTGGAGAACCGCTGCGTGTCATCTACGATGCGTGCATGCCTAAAGATATGCTCAGACGTGTCTTGAAGAAGATGGATCTGGACAAGCTGGATACGGTGATAGCCAGCGGACGTTACCAGAATCACAAGGATTTTATGAAGTTTCCCGATTGTGGAAGAAGTAATCTGAAATATCCTCAATGGCCTCCTATCCTGAAAAAAGAACTGGATGGAAACGACAGTATCCTGACCAAGATACAGAAAAAAGACCGTTTCATTCATGTTCCTTTCCACAGCTTCGACTCGTTTATCAGGGTACTTCAGGAAGCTGCTGTGAACAAACATGTGCAAAGCATTAAAATCACATTATACCGTCTTGCCAAAGAATCGAAAGTAGTAAAGGCACTGATGGCTGCCGCACGCAACGGGAAAAAAGTAACGGTAGTCATCGAACTGCTGGCACGATTTGATGAGGCCTCGAACATCAACTGGTCTAAGAAGATGCAGGATGCGGGAGTCAATGTAATATTCGGTGTTGAAGGCTTGAAAGTGCATTCAAAGATTACGCATATCAAGATGAAAAAAGGGCCGGATATAGCATGTATCAGTACCGGAAACTTCCATGAGGGTAATGCTCGCATGTACACCGACTGTATGCTGATGACGGCTGCTCCACGTATCGTGAAGGATGTACATTCAGTTTTCGATTTCATCGAACGTCCTTACAGCCCGGTCAAGTTCAAGGAACTGCTTGTTTCGCCAAACGAAATGAGAAACAAGTTCATTGCTCTGATCAACAACGAAATTAAAAACAAGAAGGCAGGAAAGGATGCCTATATCAAAATAAAAATAAACCATATTACCGATCCCTTTATGGTAAACAAGCTGTATGAAGCTTCTCAGGCAGGAGTCGATATCCAGCTGGTAGTACGAGGCAACTGCTCACTGATAACAGGCATAGAGGGAGTAAGTGAAAATATCCGGATAAACGGTATCATCGACCGCTATCTGGAACATTCCCGTATATTTGTATTTGCATCGGGGGGAGAAGAGAAAGTCTTCATCGGTTCGGCAGACTGGATGCCACGCAACCTGAACAACCGCATAGAAGTCATTACACCTGTATACGATCCGGTAATAAAGAAAGAAATGAAACACATCGTAGAGGATGGATTTAAAGATACCATGCAGGGACGTATTGTAGATGGAAGCGGAAAGAATCTGTTCAGGGAGGAAGAAACTCCTTTCCGTTCACAGGAAGCATTATACAATCACTACCTAAATGAAAACATATAAATATGAATGAAAACGAAACTCGAAAAACAAACTATGCTGCCATCGATATAGGTTCGAATGCAGTACGGTTGCTGATTAAGGAAATAAAGGAAGAGCAAGGCAAGGCTCATTTCTCTAAAGTACTGATGTTGCGTGTTCCACTCCGTCTGGGATTTGACGTATTCGATATCGGAAAAATCTCAGAAAAAAAGGAGAAAAATATGATCCGGCTGATGAAGGCTTTCCGCCATCTGATGAAGATTTACGATGTAAAACACTGCCGTGCATGTGCTACCTCGGCTATGCGTGATGCCAAGAACGGTATGGATATCATCAAACAGATAGAAAAAAAGACTGGTGTGCACATCGATATTATCGACGGACAGGAAGAGGCTAAGATTATATACAACAATCATGTGGAGCACATGGAAGACCAGAAGGGCAACTACATGTATGTGGACGTAGGAGGAGGAAGTACGGAAATCAACCTGCTGTCGGAAGGCCAGCTGGTTTGCAGCCGGTCGTACAACATCGGTACGGTACGTATGCTGAACAATGCCGTGAAGGACAGTGAATGGGAGCGTCTGAAAAATGATCTGGCCGAACTGGCTAAGTCGTACCCGCAGACCAATATCATCGGTTCGGGAGGTAACATCAATAAGCTATACCGTCTTGCCGACAAGAAGAACAAGAAGAAAATGACCATGCAGGTTTCCGTCTTACAGGAGTTGCACACACGCCTGAAAGCGCTTTCTCTGGAAGAACGTATGGAACAGTTCGGCATGAAACCCGACCGCGCGGATGTAATCATTCCGGCTGGTGAAATTTTCCTGACTATCGCCAATATTATCGGAGCCTCTTATATCCATGTTCCGGTTATCGGCTTGTCGGACGGAATCATCGACGAACTTTACTTGCAAAACAAAAACAATCAACCTGCCTGAAGCAGACAGACATAAAAAAATGCGGTGTAATCCACCGCATTTTTTTATTGACCATAGTCTGGTATCATTTCTTATCTATTTCCTTCAGCAATTCGTCTACCGCAGCCTTCAGCTGTGTATCTTCTCCCTTGACAATTGTTTCAGGGGCATTCAGCACGTAGATATCAGGATCGAGTTCTGCATTCTCCAGGTAGCTTCCATCCGGCAAACGGTAACCTACTACAGGAATACCGAACACCAGTGTCGGATCTTGCATTCTCACCCAGTTGACACTAGTCATTGTTCCCGGAACAGGTGCTCCGACCAACTTGCCTAAACCGCGATGCTTATATACCCACGGAGTACCATGTGCATTCGAGTAGTTTGCCTCACACTGCACCATAATAGAAGGCTTGTTCCAGCGGCGGCTCGGCATATCGCAGGCTTCGCGTCCACGGACTACCTGAGTAAAGTATTTCTTTCCGCTGAATAATATCTCGATATCTTCGTGCAGACGTCCGCCTCCGTTAAAGCGTGTATCGATGACGATACCTTCACAATTATTGTACTTGCCCAAGATATCGGAATAAACCGTACGGAAACTTCCATCGTCCATCGATTCGATATGTACATAGCCCAAACGACCGTTTGACCACTTTTCTACATCGGCTGCACGCTGTTTTACCCAACGCTGATACAATAAATCACTGAGCACTCCCTTGCTTACAGGACGTACAACTTCATCCCAGTGTTCTTTGGTCTGTGGATCGTACAATGAAACCAAAATTTTCTTTCCGACCTTATCATTCAGCAACGATGTATAGTCCTGATCTGCCTGAATGGATTCACCGTCAATCTTCTCGATGATGGTTCCAACTTTCGCACGAGTCGTTTTACGGTCGAACGGTCCTTTTTCTATCACTTCAGCAATGCGAAGACCATCACCGGTATAATCCCAGTCGTACAACAGTCCCAGTTCGGCAGTTGCTTCCGTTTTCATATCCGGATAATATCGTCCTCCCGTATGAGAAACATTCAGTTCGCCCAGCAGTTCACTCAGCATTTCAGCATAGTCATAGTTATTGTTGATATGTGGCAGGAACTTACGGTAAGTGGCGGTCATGGCATCCCAGTCTACTCCATGCATATTTACGTTATAGAAACGTGCCTTTTCCTCACGGTATACATTGTCGAACATATATTCGCGTTCGGCAGAAGGTAACATTTTCATGCGGGCATTGAATGTAACCGGCTTCAGTCCTTCGGATGAAGCATCCATTTTCTGCATAGTACCTCCGCCCAGGATAAAGATATTCTTACCTTCCTTATCCATTTCCATGTCAGCCCAGCTGGCATTCATCTTATGCAGCAACTTGGTTTCACGCTTGCGAAGATCCATCTTCCACATATCAAACCCGTCTTCGAATGCTGACAAGTAATACAATTTCTCCCCATCTTTCGAGATAATGGCCGAAGCTAAGTCAGAAGAATTCGGAGTCAGACGGATGATACGGTCTTCGATACCTTCCGTTTCTACCACAATATCCTTCACCTTCTTTTCGTCCTTGGCATCCTTATCGTCCGATTTTTTGTCTTTCTTAGAAGCCTTATCATCCTTTTGGGCAGCTTTTTCCTGCTCCTTTTCCAGTTCCTTCTGCAATTCGTAATCCTCCTTGCTCAGGCGGAACTTATCGTATGCATCCTGATTGAGGAAAGCTATCATCACATCGTTCAGCGAACCCCATGAAGCATGATTACGCATACCGTAACGCTCGGTAATGAACAAGATGGCATTTCCACCCATCACCCAGCGTGGAGAACCACTTGTATAGCCGCTGTTTGTCAGGTTAATGATCTGTCCCTTTCCGTCGGCACTGACCAAACCTATATCCGAATACGGATCGTGCTTGTTTCCGATAAACTCAAGTGTAAACCATTTGCCGTCGGGCGACCAAGAATAATCGAATCCTCCGGAACGGGTATACCAGGTAGAACCATCCGTTACCTGACGAATCTTCTTCGTATCCAGGTTAACGACCATCAAGCGATTACGGTCCTCTATAAAGGCAACTTCCTTACCATCGGGAGAGAACTGCGGATAATCACGTTCCAGCTTCTTATCATGTATCAGTGGCTCTTCCTCTATGAGAGTAGCATTAGGGAAGTTCAGATCTTCCTTCCGGCTGATTTTGGCAATATACAAATCACGCTTACCGTTTCTTTCGCTGGAATATACCAACGAACGATTGTCTGCTCCGAAAGAAAGTCCACGCTCTGCTTCCGGAGTATGAGTAACCTGTTTGGTAGTTCCATATTCAACAGAAGTCACAAATACCTCTCCACGTACAATAAACGCTACTTGCTTGCCATCGGGAGAAACAACCGCTTCCGAAGCTCCACGAGTGAAACTATAAGAAACAGGCAATTCCTCCTCATCACGAACCAGCGAAACAGCTACCTTTTTCGGTTTTCCATCCACCGGCTGTGTATAGATTTCCCCATCGTATGTATAACAAAGCGTTCCGTCATTTCCCATCGAGAGGAATCTCACCGGGTTAGTCTTAAACGAGGTGACAGGCTGTATTTCTTTTGGATTATCCAACGGGAAACGATAGACATTAAACGATCCGCCATTACGTTCACTCAAGAAATAAACCTGTTTGCCGTCAGGACTCAGTACCGGATTACGGTCCTCACCAGCTACTTCAGTCAGGTTAGTATGCTTGCCGGTCTTTGTATCGTACATCCATACATCGCGAGTAATGGACGATGTATGATGCTTACGCCATTCACTTTCTACTCCTTTCTGATCCTGATACAAGAAGAAATCGCCCGACGGAGCATAGCAAACCATTTCAGCCGGTGTACCAAGCATCTGTTGCGTACGTCCACCCGCTACCGGTACTTTATAAAGCTCAGTCATTCCCGATTTCGGGAAAAGCGCACTCGAAGCCGGGTCCTGAATAGAAGCCGAGAACACAACGTATTTTCCGTCAGGAGTAAAAGTCGACGGTATTTCAGAAGCTGAATTCATAGTCAGTCGCTTGGCTGTGCCTCCGTCGGCAGGCATTATGAACAGATCAAAATTCCCGAAGCGGTCGCTGGCAAAAGCAATCTGCTTACCATCGGGTGACCACACAGGGTTCGACTCATACGAATCTTGAGAAGTAAGGCGCACAGCTTCCCCTCCGGCGGCTTTTACTTTATAAATATCCCCCTTATAACAAAAGACAATTTCTTTACCATCGGGAGAAATATTTACATCACGCAGCCAAAGCGGAGTGATTGCAAATGCTGAAAAAGAGCTAGCTCCCAAAGCTAAAGTTACTAACAGTTTTTTCATGAACATATATTTTATGGTTTTCGCAAAGATAAGGATTAAAGCATGAAGAGAAAAAAAAGTGAAAAATAATTTGGAATATATTAGATAAATCACTTATCTTTGCAGCGTTTTCGAGAGAAAACAAAGAAAGTTTGGACTATGGTGTAATGGTAGCACAACAGGTTTTGGTTCTGTTTGTCCAGGTTCGAATCCTGGTAGTCCAACGGAAAACAGCCACGAGGAGTCCCCGGAAGATTATTCTTTCGGGGATTTTCTTTTATATACCTCCCTTAAAAATATTTACGTATCTTTGCACCGATTTTACAACGTGATTATAAACAATAACTAAGAAGAAAGGATTAACCGTGGCTAAGGACAATGACGTGGTATTAACCCCCATGATGAAACAATATTTCGACTTAAAGGCAAAACATCCCGATGCAGTTATGTTGTTCAGGTGTGGCGACTTTTATGAAACGTATTCGGAAGATGCCGTAACAGCTTCCGAAATCCTGGGAATCACGCTGACCAAACGTGCCAACGGACAGGGTAAAACGGTGGAGATGGCAGGATTTCCGCACCATGCGCTCGATACATACCTGCCGAAACTGATTCGCGCCGGCCGACGTGTAGCTATCTGCGACCAGCTGGAAGATCCGAAAACAACAAAAAAGCTGGTAAAAAGAGGTATCACCGAACTGGTCACTCCGGGTGTTGCCATCAGCGATAATGTGTTATCGTATAAGGAAAACAACTTCCTGGCTGCCGTACACTTCGGCAAGACAGCTTGCGGCGTCGCTTTCCTGGATATTTCGACGGGAGAGTTTCTTACCGCTGAAGGGCCTTTCGACTATATCGACAAGTTACTGAATAATTTTGCCCCGAAAGAAGTCTTGTTCGAACGGGGAAAGAAACCGATGTTCGAAGGTAACTTCGGCAGTAAGTTCTTTACCTTCGAGCTGGACGACTGGGTATTTACCGAAGCGTCTGCCCGTGAAAAGCTGCTGAAACATTTCGAAACCAAGAACCTGAAAGGTTTCGGAGTGGAACATCTGAAGAATGGTATCATTGCTTCCGGAGCCATTCTGCAATATCTGGATATGACGCAGCATTACCAGATCGGGCACATCACTTCGCTGGCGCGCATCGAAGAAGACAAGTATGTACGCCTCGACAAGTTTACGGTACGCAGCCTGGAGCTGATAGGCAGTATGAATGAAGGCGGAACCAGCCTGCTCGACGTCATCGACCATACCATCAGTCCGATGGGAGCCCGCCTGCTGAAGCGGTGGATTGTCTTCCCGCTGAAAGACGTGAAGCCCATCAACGAACGACTGGATGTAGTGGAATATTTCTTCCGCGAACCGGATTTCAAGGATTTTATCGAAGAGAAATTACATCTGATAGGCGATTTGGAACGTATTGTTTCGAAGGCTGCCGTAGGACGTATCTCTCCGCGTGAAGTCGTTCAGTTGAAAGTAGCCTTACAGGCGATAGAGCCGATCAAGAATGCCTGTCTGAATGCCGACAACGAAAGCCTGCGAAAAATAGGAGAACAGTTGAACCTCTGCGCTTCCATCCGCGACAAGATTGCCAAGGAAATAAACAATGATCCTCCGTTGCTGGTCAACAAGGGAGGAGTGATTGCCGACGGAGTCAATCAGGAGCTGGACGAACTGCGCCACATTGCTTACTCGGGCAAGGATTACCTGCTGCAAGTACAACAGCGCGAAAGCGAACTGACAGGCATCCCCAGCCTGAAAATAGCCTACAACAACGTGTTCGGCTATTACATCGAGGTAAGAAATACACATAAAGACAAGGTTCCGGCCGACTGGATACGCAAGCAGACACTGGTCAATGCAGAACGATACATCACGCAGGAACTGAAAGAGTACGAAGAGAAGATTCTGGGAGCGGAAGACAAGATTCTGATTCTGGAAACCCGTCTGTACAACGAACTGGTGGCAGAGCTTGCCGATTTCATCCCCGCCATTCAGATCAATGCCACGCAAATAGCCCGTCTGGACTGCCTGCTGTCGTTTGCCAATGCAGCCCGGGCCAACAAATATATCCGTCCGGTGGTAGCCGACGACGATATCCTCGACATCAAGCAAGGACGTCACCCGGTCATCGAGAAACAGCTTCCGACAGGAGAAAAATACATTGCCAACGATGTGTATCTCGATACGGAAACGCAGCAGATCATTATCATCACCGGACCGAACATGGCAGGTAAGTCTGCCTTGCTCCGACAGACGGCACTTATCACCCTCATGGCGCAGATAGGTTGCTTTGTTCCTGCCGAAAGTGCGCATATCGGACTGGTGGATAAGATTTTTACCCGTGTGGGAGCCAGCGACAATATCTCGGTGGGCGAATCAACCTTCATGGTAGAAATGAACGAGGCGGCAGATATCCTGAACAACCTTTCGCCCCGCAGTCTGGTATTGTTCGACGAGCTGGGACGCGGTACATCTACTTACGACGGTATTTCCATCGCCTGGGCTATCGTAGAACATATACACGAGCACAAGCGCGCCCGTGCCCGTACGCTCTTTGCCACACATTATCACGAGCTGAACGATATGGAAGAGAGCTTCCCGCGTATCAAGAATTACAACGTTTCGGTGAAGGAAGTAGACAACAAGGTCATCTTCCTGCGCAAGCTGGAGCGGGGAGGAAGCGAACACTCGTTCGGTATTCACGTAGCAAAGATGGCAGGTATGCCCAAGACCATCGTGAAACGTGCCGACGAGATTCTGCACCAGCTGGAAAAAGAAAACCGACAGGAAGGCATGTCATCGCATCATAAGGTAGAACCTAAAACAGTTCATCAGGACGGAGTACAGCTGAGTTTCTTCCAGCTCGACGACCCTGTGCTGTGCCAGATACGTGACGAAATACTGAATCTGGACGTAAACAACCTGACTCCACTGGAGGCGCTGAACAAGCTGAACGATATAAAGAAGATAGTAAGGGGGAAATAATACCCTCTACCTGCATATTATGATTCCCTGTGCTGCCAGAAAATGATACTCCGGCAACACAGGGAATGCTTATTTGTCACACCTGAACTTAAAAAGTAAACCCGGCTCATTACCTGTTTCTTTCTCCCTGCAATTTCCATTTCTTTATCTGGAATACAACAAACAGCAGCAAAGTCAATACACACTGCACACACAAAACAGCAGACATCCACCCTAAACTATACCCAAGTTGCATTGACAGCGCTACAGCTAAAGTCGGAACAAGCGGCAATAATATCCAATACACTACCATACAAAATCGAAGAATCTGTCTTAAACCGCGATTCATACCGCACAACGCCGGAAAATAACGTTCAATAGAATCGATGAAAAACAGTTTCTCCCATGTGTACGTCTTTCTCTTTATGAGAAAAATAAGATGTATCAGCAATACCAGTTCGACAACCCAATAAAAGAATTCAAATTCAGGATAGTAGCCGCCAATGAAAGAAGTGACATAAACTACATCCACCAACAGCAAAAGAAGTAAAGCTATAAACCACATAAATGTATAAAACATAAATTATTAACATATAACCAGGAGAATATACTTGGTGAATTCTTAGAACTCATGTTAAGACTCGCATTTACATTTCTTACTGATTATTTCCACCAAAGTATATTCATCATAACCCAAAGCATCAGGACAATTCTTACAGTCAGGAGAAATATGTCTAACAAAAACCTTAATCATATATTCAAAACCTTCCTCGTATTGTTCATCGAAACCTTCTATATTAGAGATATGAAAGCGATTTCCTTCAGAATCGGTCACAACATATCCGTAGTCTTGTGCCCCTCCAAAAGGAAGCGGATAAAATAATTCCTTATAGGCTTCTACATTTAAAACCTCAATCTTTATCGAATTTTCTTTACTACAAGAAAAGAGTAAGCTTAGAAACAATAATACCACTCCCAATCCATTTATAATAAATCTAATTTTCATATTTTAGATAGAAATAAACGTTTCACTCCTAATGTCTGCCGGATATTCAAATCCATTAGGAATTTTAATTTTTTAATTATTAATAAAAAGTTATTCCAAATCTAGAATAATAAGTAGTCGCCAATGAAAGAAGTGACATAAACTACATCCATCAACAGCAAAAGAAGTAAAGCTATAGATCACATAAATGTATCTTATTTGTTAATTATCAATTGAACTTATCCTTTCCATAGATCAAAAATCCAATATAGCCTTGTATCAATCCAATCAAAACAGCAGATATTATTACATTCCAATCTCTACTTAAATTTAAAAAAGACAGGCCTATAGATACAACCACATAAAGAATAGTACCGCATAAAACAAAAATCAGAAACTTTTTCATCGGAAGGTAATTTAGAATTAGGGTAGAATTTATTAATAATAATCTTATATACAGTTCCTTTCAAAACATCCTAAGGAATGCAGCTGAGTTTTTTCAGCCGGACAACCCTGTATCTTATTTATATTGCCCCGATAATGCAATCCGTACGGAGATAGATTCGAATTGAGCAACCAGCCATAACCTATTCCTGCGGAAACTTCTACCTTTTCAGCGTGGGATGATTCAACTTGGGCATGCAAGGAACATGCAAGAAAAGTAAACAGAACTACTAGATAAACGTTTTTCATATGCGTAATGATTTATTCAACACACCAGAACAATAATCACACTAATAAAGACATTTCCCCAAATTATCAGATTGACAATCCAACAAAACTAAGCCCTCCTTAGTAAACACGCTTCAAGTCAAGCTGCTTGAAGTTTTTATCATCCGAAATGTCAGTTCTTATCTGTAATTGGTCCTGAGAAAAATACAATATCCACCAGTTTTTAGTTAAAGAGTAGTCACTACCAGGAGCACGCTCTTCATCGTAAATGCTCATAATTTTTGACTCATAACTGTACTGGAAAGCAGAAATATGACCATTTATGGTATATGTGCCATCTCCTTTATCATAAAAGACTATCTTAATTCCGGACGATCTTTCTACTTCTCCGTCAGACATTTCTGTCAATGTCCCTTCCCAGTATGTTTGTTCAATATGTCCGTCGAATACCTCCCAAGTAGGAACTGCATCGGTTTCATCGTTACATGACGACAAGGTGAACAACAGGAACATACATAACAGACTGCTTAAAAAATGAATTGTTTGGGTTCGCATAATACTCTCTAAATTTTTAATGGTTAACTGAATATACATCAAATCTTCGATTTTTGTATTACAAATGTAGAACAAAATCAAGCATCATACAAGGAAAAGAGGGTGACAAGAGGTAGACATTAATAAAGAATCAATGTATTGATAATCAAAACAATAAAATAATTTTTCAAAGAAAAAGGTAGACACAATGAAAAGAACGAGTGAGCGTGCTGCTTTTTAAGGTATATTTTAAGCAATTTTCAAGCAATTCACCGACAAAACAATCAAATTATTTATATTTGTAATAGTCTTACAAACATTCAGTATGAAAAATAAAACACTCATCATCATTGTCATCATAGCAGCAACCGCAGCCGCCCTTTCACTCGGCATTTACCAGAAAAGGACACACCAGATAAATGCTTCACTGTTGCAGATTGAGCAACTGATGTATGAAAGACCCGACAGTGCCTGGAAGATACTACAACACATGCCATCCATTTCGCAATTACGTAAAGAGGAACAGGCACTCCATGCACTGCTATTCACACAGGCTCAATATAAAAACTACATTCCGGTGAAAAGTGATTCACTGCTCCGGATAGCGGAAGCATACTACCGGACAAGCAGCGACTCCCTGCACAAGGCATGGACACTTTTCTATTTGGCACAGTATTACAGGGATTCGGATGAAAAGGAAAAAGCACTCTCGTATTTCCAGCAGGCGAATATAGCAAGCCGGAATATAGAAAACAATCAATTCAAGTTCCTGCTCAACTTACACTGGGCAGGTCTATTAACTAACGAAGATGCCTACGAAAAGGGAATCGAAAAATATCAAACGGCAAACAGATACGCTATTTTACTGAAAGATACCTTAAAACAAATAAACCTATATGGAAAATGGGGATGGTGTTGTTTGCTAAAAGAAGAGGATGAACGTGCAGACAGCCTATTTAATGTCGGATTAACATTGTCCGCAACTACAAAAGACCGAATTTACGACAAATATCTATTAAACCGTTTATCTTTAACGGCAAGAGAAAGAAAAGATTACAAACGGGCACTGGAACTGGTAAACCGCAGTTTATCGCTCGCAAAGGATTCCACCGAGCTATATCCGTTATGGGGTAATAAGGGAAAAATCTTGCTGGAGATGAACCAATACGATTCGGCACACTTCTATTTAAGCAAGGATACGAGAGATTATGATCCATATTTCAGAGTATCCCGTTATTTAGACTGGAGTATATACGAAGAAAAAATAAAAAATCTTCCCAAAGCGCTGGAATACAGCAAGCGGTATGCCGAACTGCTGGATACCATCTATCAAGAACGGCTGGATTCTAAAGTGGCAAACCTCCAGCACAAATACGACTACTCCTTGATTCAGAGTGAAAACAAGCTGCTGAAAATCAAACGGCAAAGACTGTATATATCACTGACAGCCATCTGCATGGCGGTACTGACCGTAGCTGTCATATTCTTCTATAAACGCAGGGAAGAGAAACGCAAACTGGCAGAACAGATGCGATCAAAAGACGACCTGATGAAGGAAATGAGGCTGCAACTGCAAGAAAAGACCATCGACCTGCATGCTGCACAGGAAAAAATTATCGAAAAGGAAACAGCTTTGGACAAAGAACTTTCACAAAGGGAAAAGATGAGAAGCGAATACTCTTCAAAGGAGGCTGCCATGAGAAAGGAAATCCTGCGCCACAGCGAAATCATCAGAAAAATGGAACAGCTCAATAAAATGAGCCAGCAGGATAAAATACAAAGCCGGTCGGTAGTGCTCTCCGACGAGGAACAGGACAATCTGGCGGAAATTGTAAACATCTGCTACAACAACTTTACCGACCGGCTTTGGAAAAAGTTCCCGACACTGACAAAGGCGGACATCTCGCTTTGCTGCCTTATCAAAATCGGCATCTCAAACAGCAACATGCTTTACCTGCTCGACACCAGCAAGGTCGCCTTGAAGAAACGGAAAAACCGCCTCAAACACGACAAGATGGGCATGGACGAAAACGATTCGCTGGATGAGTTTATCATGGAATTCTGACAAGCATTATGCTCACTCTTTCACCCATACATGTTCTATCTCTACGACATACATTTTATGGAATCCGCCATGTCCTTCGCCGTACCAGCGGCTTACCAGTGAGGCATCGATAAACTGCTCGGGCTTTATCATATCGGCATACAGTTTTCTGCATTCCAGTACCATACGTGCCTGCTCGTAGGCAATGTTTCCTTCGGGAGTGGCAAAAGGTTTCAGTCCGGTAGCCGCTACCTTATCAATGTCGCGCCCAGATTTGGAACCACAGATTTTATGTATATCTTTATGCTCTTCGCCCAGGAAAGACAGGGTAAGCGTTTCTCCCTCTTCAATAAACTGGTAGGTATAACGCTCGGGACGGATGAAAATAAAGGCTACGGGCTTTGCCCACAAAACACCGGTTCCGCCCCAGCTTGCCGTCATCATGTTAAACTTTTCCTGTGTTCCGGCCGTTACCAGCATCCATTCCTTACTGATAGCGTCGAACATGTTATCTTTCAGTTCCGATACATTTATTTCTTTCATACATGCATATATTTAATGATTCATTCAGACAAAACTACTAAAATTATCGGTATTCTCCGACAAAAGAGTTCTTAATACAAAAACATTTTCAAAACAAAAAAACTGTATTAAAATTCAGAAAAATAAATTATCTTTGCCATCGATTGGTTCCGGAAGGTTGTTTCGACCCGACGGATTAAAAGGGAATCGGGTGAAAGTCCCGAACAGTCCCGCTGCTGTGAAGCTCATCAAGCACGTTGACAATTACTCATTGCCACTGGATAAAACCGGGAAGGTGTCAAAGCGTGTGAGTCAGTCAGAAGACCTGCCATCGTTTTTATTAATTAACCGAACTCGTGGGATAGGACGGTTGAACGTTTTACATAATGCTTAATAAACTTTGCTATTCAGTAATGTTTACCCTGCTGGTGTGGGGTATAAACATGTGTGCACCCGTACATGCACAAAATAAGTTAGATAGTCTTCAACATCTGAACGAGGTTGTTGTGACGGCGCGTGCCGTACAGAAAGAGATTTTTCCGGTACAAGAGTTATCGGGCAGGCAGCTTCATCAGCTCAGTTCGCACAACGTGGCCGACGCATTGCGCTACTTTTCCGGTATACAGATTAAGGATTACGGAGGAGTAGGGGGACTGAAAACAGTGAATATCCGGAGCATGGGAACCAACCATGTAGGTGTGTTCTACGACGGCATCGAGCTGGGAAACGCACAAAACGGTACGGTCGATCTGGGAAGATTCTCGCTCGACAACATGGAGTCTGTCACACTGTACAACGGGCAAAAGAGTGCCATCTTCCAGCCGGCAAAGGATTTCGGCTCGTCGGGTTCCATCTATTTACAGACACGGACGCCTCAGTTCGAAGAAGGAAAGAAGTATAACGTAAAAGCTTCGTTCAAGACAGGTTCGTTTGGTGTGGCAAATCCATCCATACTGTGGGAGCAAAAGCTTGGAGAACAGATAAGCAGTTCGTTCAGTGCCGAGTATCTTCACTCGTCGGGCAAGTACAAGTTTACTTACCGCATGCAGGAGGGATATGATACGACAGCGGTACGGCAGAACGGTGACCTGAATGCTTTGCGCGTGGAAGGAGGGCTGTTCGGACGAATTAATCAGGGATACTGGAAAGCGAAAGCTTATCTGTACAACTCGGAACGGGGATATCCGGGAGCTATCGTCCGCAACAAGTTCTCGCACGAGGACCGCCAGTGGGATACGAATTTCTTTACTCAGGGTACATTCAAGAAGGACTTTACACAGTGGTACAGCCTGCTTACCAATGCAAAATATGCATACGACTACCTGCATTACCTGGCCGATCCTAACAAAGACGAGTCGCTGATGTATGTCAACAATCATTATTACCAGCAGGAAGTGTACACATCGGTAGCCAACCGCTTTAATCTGTTTCCGTGGTGGGAGGCAAGCTTTTCGGCAGATTATCAGTTCAATCTGCTGAATGCCGACTTGCGTGACTTTGTGTATCCGCGCCGGCATACACTGCTGGCGTCCATCGCTACGGCCTTGCGCTTCAAGCAAGTAGAACTTCAGGCCAGTCTGCTCGAAACGTACGTACACGATACGAGTTCGGGGACACCTGCTCCCGACAAGCAGAAGCTTACTCCTTCATTTTTCGTATCGTGGCGGCCTTTCCCGCAAAGCGGACTCAATCTGAGAGGTTTCTATAAACGTATCTTCCGGATGCCTACGCTGAACGACCTGTATTATACGTTTGTAGGAAATATCAATCTGGAACCGGAGTTCACTACGCAGTACGACTTAGGATTTACGTACAGCCGTACTTTCAACGGTACGTGGCTACGCTCGCTGGAAGTCCAGACGGACGTATATTACAATGAGGTGGAGAATAAAATCGTAGCCACTCCTACATCAAATTTCTTCCGCTGGACGATGGTCAATCTGGGAAATGTGGAAATCAGAGGGGTAGATGTTGCACTTCAGACCGGCTGGAAGATCGGACGTGAGCTGACGGTAAGCAACCGGATCAATTATACCTACCAGCGGGCACAGGACTTTACCGACCCTAAAAGTGAGTTTTACGGAGGGCAGATTCCGTATATCCCCTGGCACAGCGGTTCGGCTGTGGTAAACCTGCAATGGCGCTCGTGGGAAGCCAGCTACAGCTTTATCTATACCGGAGAGCGTTATTCTTCGCAGGCGAATATTCCTTATAACTATCAGTTGCCGTGGTACACCAGCGACTTCTCGGTTTCCAAAGGACTGAAGGTATGGAAGGGTGACCTGAAACTGACGCTGGAAGTAAACAACTTATTGAATCAGCAATATGAGGTAGTGACCTGCTATCCGATGCCCGGAACCAACTTCAAGCTGATTGCCCAATATAACTTTTAATCATTCGGACCATGAACAACTATCGTTTTTACCTGACCGTTTGCCTGATTTTATGCTTCCTGAGCGGATGCCGTCAGGAACTTCCGATGATTCGTTCGGAAGTGGAATATGTCACCATGCCTTCGGACCCGCAGTCTGTAGAAGGATTCTTTCTTGTCAACGAAGGGAATATGGGAAGCAACAAGTGTACAATCGATCATTTTGACGCACGTACAGGAAGTTATTTCCGCAATATTTATCCGGAACGGAACCCTGATGTGGTGAAGGAGCTTGGGGATGTGGGCAACGATATCGGCATTTACGGTAACCGGCTGTATGTCGTAGTGAACTGTTCCAACTTTGTGGAGGTGATGAATGTGCACACGGCAGAGCATATCGGCAGCGTGCCTATTTCTAACTGCCGCTACATTGTTTTCAACGGCGACAAGGCGTATGTCAGTTCGTATGCCGGTCCGGTACAGATAGATCCGAATGCACGCCCGGGAAAAGTAGTGGAAATAGACCTCGAAACACTTCAGATTACACGGGAAGTAGTGGTTGGCTATCAACCGGAAGAGATGGTTATCAACAACGGACGGCTGTATGTGGCAAATTCCGGTGGATATCGTTTCCCCAATTACGACCGTACGGTTTCGGTAGTCGATCTACAATCGTTTCAGGTAGTCAACACGATTGATGTGGCTATCAATCTGCACCGAATGGAAATAGACAAGCAGGGACGGATTTATGTCAGCTCACGCGGAGATTATTACGGTGTAGGATCTGACATCTATGTCATCGACTCTCATACGGAAAAAGTAACCGGCAAGCTGGGTATCGCCGCCAGCGAAATGTGCATGGACGATAACCGGCTGTACACCATCAGCACCGAATGGAACTACAACACAGGGAAGAACCAGATTTCGTATGCTGTCTACGATACGGAAAAACAGGAAATCGTATCACGCAGCTTCATAACTGACGGAACGGAAAAGGAAATCACATTGCCTTACGGACTTGCCGTCAATCCGGAAACCAAGGAAATATATGTATGCGATGCCACGAACTATGTCACTCCGGGATATCTCTACTGTTTTTCGCCAGCAGGCAAGTTCCAGTGGAAAGTCCGTACCGGCGACATTCCTGCACACATCGCTTTTTCGACAGAAAAATTCTATTAATCAATAAATAACTTCAACGTTTTTAAAGATGAAAAAATTCACATTACAATCCATGTGGGCGATAAGCTTCTCGCTTATCATGTTTTCCGGAGTTTTTACATCTTGTAGTAATACAGATGATCCGGAAACTCCACCGACAACAGGTGAAAAATCACCTTACATAACCCGTGTACTCGATTTCCGTCCGGCTGTCGGACAGTTTGTCAACCAACTTCCTGAATACAAGGAAGGAGATACTCAGGAGGATATGAACCGTAAAGTCCTCGAAGCTATCGGAAATAACAAGATGGGTATGGTTTCACTGGGAGGCTTCGGCGGATATATCGTTGTAGGATTCGACCATACCATTGAAAACAAGTCCGGTTTATGCGACTTCCGTGTATTGGGAAACGCGTTTTATGCCAACGGAGCATCGGATTATGGAAGTAGTGAACCCGGAGTCATTCAGGTATGCTATGATGCAAACGGAAACGGACTTCCCGACGACGGATGGTACGAAATTGCCGGAAGTTCTTACCCTGACGGAAAAGAAACCTGGATTGATCTGGCAACTCAGGCAGGAAACGATACCCAGACGATACTGGATTATGAAATAACTTACTACCGTCCGTCAGCAGAACCCGGAGCTCCTACCGAGCAGTATATCCGCTGGGAAGATAATCAGGGGGGAAGTGGCTACAAGGCTATGAACGCTACTCACTTGCAGTCTTATTTTCCACAATGGATAAAAGAAGACAAGATTACGTTTGCCGGAACACGTCTTCCTCAAAACGGAATAGACCAGAGTGGAAAAGGTACGTACTTCGCTCTTTACCGCTTTGGTTACGGCTATGCGGACAATGAACTGAACGACAAGGATGCATCAGCTATTGACATCGACTGGGCGGTAGACTCGAAAGGACAGCCGGCAAACCTTCTGGGAGTTGACTTCATCCGCATACATACAGGAGTGAATCAGGAAAACGGATGGCTGGGTGAATGTTCGACTGAAATCATGGGAGTAACCGACCTGCACCTGACCAATGTAAGCATAAAAAGCCAGACTATAAAGAATTAATAATCAACTTACTAAAAACTTTTGAAAAATGAAAAGAACTAAATTTATGAAGACCAATATCTTATTCGGGATATTGCTGCTGACTCTATGTCTTTTTACCGGCAGTTGTAGTAATGATGACAAAGCAGTCATCGAGCCGGCTCCGGAATTTGAACTGGTAACAAAAATCAGCGAAACAGAACCTCTGTTTATCGTACCCGATCAAACCTTCAAATTAGAGTATACGGCAAAAAACATCAAGTCTATCGCTACCAATACGCTGCCAGAAGGATGGACTGCGGAGGTAAAGGAAAGCGAAAACAGCATCAATATAAAAGCTACTTCTGAAGCTGCATCGAAAGCAACTCTTATCATTACCGCAACCAATGCAAGCGCACAAGAAGTATCGAAGGAAATAACTCTCCAATGCTTGAATTTCTTCGATGACACAAAAGGTACATTCATTCTGAATGAAGGTAACATGACAACCGAAAATGGCTCACTGACCTACATTACTGCGGATGGATATGTTTTCGACGATGCTTATAAGACAGTCAATGGCACAGAACTGGGTAATGTAGCTCAAGACATGGCTTTCTGTGACGGCAAAATTTATATAATCACTCAAAACGGTGACGAAAATGCCGTAGGTACAAAATTCGAAAACGACGGTATGCTTATTGTCGTAAATGCCAAGACACTTAAAAAGGAAATGGCTTTCAGCAGAAGTGATCTTTCTACTCTCGACTGGCCTACACATATTGCCGCACTCGATGCGGAACATGTATACATCCGTGACAACAAAGGAGTTTACCGCCTTAACACAAACACGAAAGAACTAACTTTCGTCAGCGGAACCGACAATGCTCCCAAAAGTCGTTTTGTAACAATGAACGGTAAAGTATACACATACAAAGCAGGTACGTTAAACGGTATTATAGAAATTTCTCCGGAAAACGACAATGCGACCAAAATAAATTTCCCATATAGAGTAGAGATCTCCATCAATGAAGTTTTGGGCATCCAAGCTGCCGAAAACGGAAATATCTGGGTAATGTCTTTTGGATTCGGAAAATCGGCCATGAACAAATTCAATGTTGAAAGCAAAAAAATAATACAGCGCCAGATCAATGTAAAACCGAGTGTAGGAAGCTCTGGAGTAGCATTTGCAAGTTATGACAACAACATTTATTATGCAGATGGCACAACAATTTACCGCCTTAAATTCGATGAAGACGAATCACTTAATGCAGCATCCGGTCTTGATGCAGAAGAAACTTTAACCGACTTGTCTGCCATCGACAACAATGCAGGATTGCTTTATAATGGACTGGGAGTTCATCCTGTAACAGGAAATGTATATATCAACACGATCAAATCGTTTGCCCAGTATACTCAGAATACGATCTGGTCTTTCGATTTTAACAATAGCGCAGAAAATCCTGCTGCCAAATATGAGAACTATACGAACTTCCCTGCCGGATTCTTTTTTGCACCCGGCAAATAAAAACAGTAAACTTAAAAACATTGAATTATGAAACTCTTGAATAACCTCATCGTTCCGGCATTTTGCGGACTGCTGATTTTCTCAGGATGCTCAGACAACCCGGAAGATCCGGGTACACAACCACCTTCGACCAATCCCGAACCTCCTGCATATCTGGGAGGATATGCTGATCCTGACGGAGTACTGATTCTCAATCAGGGGGCTGCAATAGAAAACAGCTCGCTGACTTACATTACTCCCGAAGGAAATATCGAACAGAATGTATATCAGAAAGTCAACGGATCGGCTTTCGGTCATGGGGGACAAGACCTCTATATGCATAACGGGAAACTTTATATTCTCAGCACCAATAAGGATGTATATCAGAAACACGAAGGTGACGGCACACTGGTAATAGCCGATGCCGTGACACTGAAACGGGAGAAAGTATTTAAATTCGACGAACTAAAATACCCTCGTCCAGAAGGTTCATTAGACGAAAATGAATTTCTTCCACTAGTTACTCCACTAAGAAATATTGTAGTCATCGACGAAAAAAACATATTTTTCTCAGACCAGAAAGCACTTTTCCGATTTGACAGTACGACCGGAGAACTAAATATAGTAGAAGATTCCTACCATTTCGGTAATCAGGGAAATACAATTGAAGCTGTTGCCGGCACTCAAGGTATGGTTGTCATTGGCGACTATATATATACCGGTGGAGGAGGATTCTGGGCCAGTACAAGACTGCTGGAGTTTAAAAAAGGAGAAAACAAGGCAACCCGTATCTTGCCAGATCTCAAAGGAGAATTCATCAGTGGTGTATGCCAGACAGGAGAGCGTGAAATCATGATTGCCACATGCGGACGTTCGGGATCTACTAAGAGCTATTTTATATTTGTAAATCTTGATACCTGGGAAATCGTAAAGGAAAAACAAGTTTCGGCCGACATATCAGCCGAGTTCTTTGATACTCCGGGCATTGCTCTTGCGGGAGATTATGTTTATTTCTGTGCCGGAAAAACCAGCGTCAGCCGTATTTCACTCAAGACATGGAAAGTGGAGGAAAATATCATAGACCTGACAAAGGATGCTCCGAATGCCAAATATTTAAACTGCAATGCTATAGCCGATCCGATAAAGAAGTATCTTTATGTTGCCGTTTCGGATGAATATTATGAAACAACTATTTCAAACGGAAACCTGCTGGTATACGACTGTAGCGGAGAAACTCCTGTACTAGTAAAAAATATCGAAAACAAGACAAGCTATCCTGTCGGAATTTATCCGATGTCGAAATTCTATAAATAAACAGCTTTATCAATCACCACTGATTATCCGAAGAGAACAGAATCTGTTCCTGTCTTTCTGATAATTGGTGGTGATTTTTATTTATGCTTACACTCAGAACCATTCCTTGAAAGCTGGCACACGAGCTTTACTGATAATAACCTTTTCATTTGCAGCAGGAGACAGCTGTAAAACCATACGGCCACCAAACCACAAACTCACTCCAGTAATTGCCTTATGAGCAATAATATACTGACGATTGGCTCTGAAAAACTGCCGGGGATTGAGTTGTTCAACCAACTCATCAAGTGTTTGCTGGAAGTCGAATATTTCAGCAGATTGTGTAACTGCTTTGACGGCTCCTTCATCGATATAAAAATAAGAAACCTGTTCTACACCGACAGGAACGAAACGATCGCCTTTCACGGGAACCAGAAAGTGTGTCTTATAGCTTTCTTCTCGTTTTAAAGCATGCATTACAGCCTGGAAATCAATAGCTGGCTGAACCGCACCTCCAAGAATTTTCAATTTATCAATAGCTTGTTGTAAATCGGAACTGCTGATAGGCTTCAGTAAATAAGCGATGCTATTCACTTTAAATGCTTGTAAGGCATACTCATCGTAAGCAGTAGTAAAAATGATAGGGCAGGTAATATCAGTTTGTTCGAAAATACCGAATGCAGAACCATCGGCCAGATGAATATCCATAAACACCAGGTCAGGCATGGGATGAAAGGCAAACCATTCCAATGTTCCTGTTACACTGTCTGTTTCACCTACAATCTCAAATTCAGCATCGACTTCTTTCATGGCTGCCTTCAGATTACGGAGAGCAGCTTTTTCATCTTCTATAATCAGCGTTTTCATATCAGCGGCAAAGTAACTTTAAAAATCTTTTCATTCTCTTCGATGGTAATATCTTGTTTGAAAAGTAACTGATATCGCTTCGACAAGTTGGCAAGTCCGATACAAGTACTGCTACTGTCGGACAGCTTCGGTTGAATACGATTACTGACACAAAGACCGTTTCTTTCGGCATATATGTGTATAGTCAGTGGATTCCGATTGCTGATTTCGTTATGTTTTACCGCATTTTCCACCAGCATTTGTACTGCCATCGGAGGAACTTGTCGTTGCAATAGCTCCTGCGGAATATTGATATCGAAATCCAGATTATCTTCGTAACGCATCTGCAACAGATAGATATACGAACGCACAAAACTCATTTCTTCGTTTAAAGTCACCGTGTGCGACAGGTTGTCGTGTAAGGTATAGCGCATCACTCGCGAAAGTTCCTGAAGAAAGTTCTGGGCTTTATCGGGCGACTCCCGTATAAGTGAGTACAATGTATTAAGCGAATTGAAAAGCATGTGCGGATTAAGCTGACTTTTCAGCGCTTCGTACTGATTGACAAGGTTTTCTGTACGCAACTGTTCATTCTCAAGCAGCATCCTCCGACTACGTTGGTTCTGATAATCCAGATAACAGGTACCGGTCACGATACAGGCTATCAAGATATCTCTTAAAGGATGCAGATACTGATGCAGCATAGCAGTAATGGCAGGAACCTCGAAATGCTGATGGAGATACACAAAGCCTTTTCCCAACAGGTTACATACCACCAGAGTGATTACAAAAGTTATCGCAACTCTTCTCCATCCTAAGTCTGCTACCGGATGACTTGGCATCATCAGTTTTATATTCAGAAAAAAGAGGAGCAGGATAGAAAAATAAGTAAACAGTATCTCAGAACTGACATCGCCCCAATAAAAATCCGGAAACAGACAATTGTCCGCCACAGGATTGGAAAGCGCTATCAGTTCGGGCAGATGCATCAGGAACGCCACCAGAATAGAGATGGCGTTCAGCATCAGAAAAAATCTCTTATGGATGTGAAACAACTTCATTCAGCAAAGTTAATGTTTTTTGTCCGTAATCTTGGCAGCTACATACATACCCGGCCGAAAATTAGGATAGGCCTCCAGAATACGTGCATAAACTTTAATGGAACGATTTACGTTGTCTACCATTTGATCGACAGAAACCAGTTCGGCCGTAAACGTAGTATCAGGCATACCATTGACTTTAAATGTAAAATGTGTATTCGGCTGTAACTTATCCAGGTCTTTTTCATAGGCAGTCAACTGTAACATCGGCTTACTTTTGTCGATAACATCACAGACAGGATCGCCTGCTGCAAAATATTTTCCGGCATTAATGTCCATATTGGTTACATAGCCGTTACGTGGAGCCCGTATATCTAAATAGGTACGAATACCCTCCCGATTCAAAGTCGCAGTATCGGTTCCCAGCAAAGCAAGTTGTGCAGCCGCAGCTTCCATCCGGCTTTTCATGGAAAGATAGTCTGCCTTACTTTGCTGCATACGCTTCAATGAAGCTGATTCTCCGGAAACCAGCTTCTGCTGCCGGTCATATTCTTTTTTCAGGTATTCGGTCTGGGCAGCAGCATCAAGATAAGACTGCTGAAGTTCGATAAAAGCAGGATTGGCTAACGTAAGAATTATTTGCCCTTTACGAACATATTCACCCAGCACGACACGAATATCCCGGACAGAACCTCCCATACCTAATGTTACGGTAACATGATTTTGTGGAGGCATCATTATGACACCGTTGAACGATGGTGGATTAGACACGTTAGTAGCTCCACTCACACCATCCACTTCGGATATCTGTGTACTATCTTCATTGGCTTGTGCTACCTCGGATGTACCAGCCGACTCGGTCTGCTTATCCGACTGACCTGAGCAAGATACTGTCAGTAAAACAAACATTAAGTAAATCATTCGTTGTTTCATCAGATTCATTTTATTCATTTTTCTTTGAGTTTTTGAGATTGTTAGTAAAGAATAATTCACTCGGTATAGAGCTCCAGTTCAAGAACGGTAATGTTATAAGCATAAACCGTTTCGATATATCCTCGTTTGATTTCACGGACAGCATTCAGGCTTTGGATAAATTCGCTGATATCCGTTTCATTTTCCTGAAATTTCTTCAGAGCACTATGCTGTAAAGCTTCTGCTTCCTTGATAGCAGCCTGCTGGTAATAAGTCAACCTCTCGCGCTGACGGACAAGTTGACTCTGCAGCTCACTTACCTTATTGGATAACTGACGACGGTTATCTTCTGCTTCCCAGGTGGCTATCCGCAAATTGATACGTGCCTGTTTGGCACGGCTTCGCTGGGGAAAGAACAGTACAGGGAAGGATACTCCCACCATCCACGAATTCAATCCAGTAAGCGGCGCAATCTTCTGACGTACATACCCTACGGACAATTCCGGAAAGAAACGGCTACGTTCTATCTTCAACAGATTCTTTTTCTCCTGTACCTGAGCATCAAAATAGTTCAAGTGACGGGAAGACAACGACAAACCATCCGTCTGTATCGGCATGACTGCCAGCGATGTATCGGCAGGCAACAGAGGCTGACTGCTGTAACAGGACCAAGTAAACCGGCGTCCGGCCAGCGTCAGTTCCTCGGAAGACTCCAGCCAACGAGTATATAAATCGGCAGCCAATGCTGTAATCATATTCCGTTCAGCCAGATCAATATCTCCCTGAAGATAACGTTGTTCGCCACTCTTTCTCAATTGCTCAGCCAATTCCCTCTGTCCGCGATACATGGCATTGATATGAAAAGCATATTGATAATAAGCCCATGCTCGTTTCACTTCTGCCGTAACTTCCTTCTTCACCATATCACGATAACTTTCTCCTTTACTTATTTGGGTATTGGCCAAGGCGTTTTTATAAAAAGGAGTAAGTAAAGACCCGAGCGACTGTTCTACAGACAATTCATTATCATTCCGGTCGGCACCGTTCAGCTGTCCCCAGGAATAACTGAAAGAAGTATTTCCTCCATCCCATGCTTCCCCTTTCGAAACTCGTGCCCGCTCAATCTCGGATTCTGCCATTTTCAGACGTGGATGATTGGTCATAGCCGTTTCGATAGCCTGTTCCAAAGTCACACTTTGCTGCGCCTGCATGGCAGGAGCAAAAATGACAAGCAAAATCATAACCAAAGCTGATTTACGGACAGACAAACGATTTTTTCTACGTAATTGTCTGACTGCAATACTGTTCACAAGTCTATAAAAAACAGGAATGATAATCAATGTCAGTATGGTAGATACAATCAGCCCACCTATTACTACAGTAGCCAGCGGACGTTGCACCTCTGCACCAGCCGAGGTAGCAATAGCCATCGGAACAAAGCCAAGTGAAGCAACCAGTCCGGTGAGGAAAACAGGACGAAGCAAATGCGGACAGCCCTCGGCTATAATACGGTCGGTACATAAATGATATTGGTTACGTTTACGTATGTCATTAAAATGATTGATCATCAGAATACCGTTCAATACAGCAACTCCGAAAAGTGCAATAAAACCTACACCAGCCGAAATGCTAAACGGCAAACCGCGTAGCCACAAAGCAACAATACCACCAATAAGAGAAAGAGGCACGGTAGAAAATACAACCAGTGAATAGATAACGCTTCGGAACGCAAAGAACAGCAATAACAAAATAAGCATCAAAGCGATAGGGATAACTACCATCAGCGTATTGATAGCGTTCTGCAAGTTCTCAAACTGGCCACCGTATTCAAAATAATAACCCGGTTTAAGTTTTACGTTCTTGTCGAGTGATTCACTGATTTGACTTACAACTTGCTGGATGTCAGCATCACGCACATTCACACCAATAACGACACGGCGTTTAGTAGCGTCACGGTTTATCTGAAGTGGACCGTTTACCAGTTCGATGCTGGCTACCTCACTTACCGGAAGCTGGATATTATCTTTCGTACGGACAAACAGCTTGTCAATGTTCAGATCACTTACTTTCTCCTTATCCAACCGGACAACCAGGTCAAAACGTCGTTCATTCTCGAACACTACTCCTGCCGTTTCACCTGCATAGGCAGTACGGATAACGGTATTCAGTTCCTCTATATCGATGCCGTAACGGGCTATCTTTGCACGGTCGAAACGAACAAGCAGCTGCGGTAATCCCATTGCCTGCTCTACCAGAACATCGGCCGCTCCCGGTACTTGTTCTACATAACGGGCTGCCTCACGAGCTTTATCATATAATTCAGTCATATCTTCTCCGTAAAGTTTAATTGCTATATCGGCCTTGGCTCCAGTCATCAATTCGTTGAAACGAAGCTGGATAGGCTGACTAAAATTAAATTCTGCATCTTTTATGGAATCCAGACATGCTTTCATCTTCTCCACCATTTCTGCACGGCTTGAAGCAGATGTCCATTCGCTGAAAGGTTTCATTACAATCATTACATCAGCATCTTCTACAGCCATCGGATCGGTCGGTACTTCTGCCGTACCAATTTTAGCCACAACATGTTTGATTTCCGGAAAGCGTTCTTTCAATCTCTTTTCCGCTTCGAGAGATACTTCAATGCTTTTGCTCAGCGAACTGCCTGCCGGAAGAGTCATCTGCATGGCAAAGTCCCCTTCGTCCAAGGTTGGAATAAATTCTGCTCCTAATTTTGTAAACAGCAACAACGAAAGCAAAAAGGCTACGAAAGAAACAGAAATAGTTCCCCACAAATGAGCCAGACTAAAGCGAAGCACCCGCTGATAAACTTTGTTCAAAGCTTCGAAAAAACGATCGGCCAGTGTAGGTTTCACTGTCACGGTGCGTTTCAAGAAAAAAGAAGCCATCATCGGCACATAAGTAATAGACAGAAGAAGTGCTCCAATGATGCAGAATACCAGTGTCTTGGCCATCGGAGTAAAGTATTTTCCTTCAATGCCGGTCAGTGTCAGAATAGGGAAGAATACAATCAGAATGATAAGTACGGCAAATGTAGCACTTCTCACTACATTTCCGGCACCTTTTTCTACTTCATGATCCATTTCTTCACGACTTAGAGTACGCCCTTTCAAACCTCGTCCATAAAGGTGGGCCAGAATTCCTTCCAGAATAACGATGGAACCATCCACCACAATACCAAAATCGATTGCGCCCAGACTCATCAGATTGGCCGATACATTGAAAATACGCATCAAGATAAAGGCGAAAAGCATAGCCAGCGGGATGACTGAAGCAACAATCAGACCAGCACGTACATTGCCCAGGAAAACAATCAGCACCAGAAATACGATAATAGCTCCTTCTACCAGATTACACACAACGGTCGAGATATTTCGGTTCACTAACTCCGAGCGATTCAGATAAGGCTCTACTGATATGCCTTCGGGTAACATCTGCTGAACTTTGGCAACCCGCTTTTCCAGCTCTTTAGTCACCACATTAGCATTGGCACCTTTCAACATCATGGCAATACCGCCTACACACTCTCCCTCACCATCCTTTGTCATAGCTCCAAAGCGTTTGGGAGCACCAAACTGTACACGTCCGATATCGCCGATGTGTACCGGTATACCACCACGGTTAGTTACAACAATCTGTTCTACATCATGCAGATCATTGATCATACCTTCCGAACGGATGTAGTAGGCACGATTGACTTTTTCTATATAACTACCACCTGTATTCTGGTTATTACGACTCAAAGCTTCGAATACTTCACCAATAGTAATATTCAGCGAATAAAGAGCATCCGGATCGACAGCTACTTCGTATTGCTTCAGATAACCGCCAAAACTGTTGATTTCGACAATACCGGGAATGCCCGAAAGTTGTCTTTTTACAATCCAGTCTTGAATAGTACGCAGCTCCATAGCGTCGTAACGGTCTTCATAGCCTGGAGCTACTTTAAGCACATACTGGTAAATTTCACCCAGACCAGTAGTAATAGGCATCAGCTCAGGAGTACCCAGTTCCGGTGGTATTTCGCCTGAAACCATTTGTATCTGTTCATTAACCAACTGACGGGCATCCAGGGTAGGAACATTTTCTTTAAAAACAACAGTCACAAGCGAAAGTCCGAAACGCGATACAGAACGTATTTCTTCGACATTCATTACGTTGCTCATAGCAATTTCGATAGGAAACGTGATAAGCTGTTCCACTTCTTGCGGAGCCAGCGTGGGCGACACGGTAACAATCTGCACCTGATTGTTGGTGATGTCGGGTACGGCATCGATGGGCAGTGTCAGCATGGAATATATGCCGCCCGCCAGAAGCAACAGGGTGGTCAGGACCACAAATAACTTCTTTCGGATTGAAAAATGTACGATTTTTGCAAACATAAGTGGTAAATACTAAATTTATAATTATTACAAAGTTAATCTTCATACAGTATTCTTTCCACCTTTTGCTGATGAAACGCCCAAAATGACAGTTGAAATACACAATAGGCGAGATGATTTTTATTTTAGAATAGTACGGATTTCATCGAAGAAGGTAACAACAATAAAACAAAGTGTATTCTGAACGTGACTTTCGAATATTATATCCTGAGTTATACATCACCTGTTTACTGTCGGAGTAGCAGAAAAACATATAAATAAAAAAAGGTCCCGATTCTATTACGAATTGGAACCTTTTCTAGTTTTGCATATTAAAAGAGCGGTGCGTACGGGACTCGAACCCGTGACCCCATGCGTGACAGGCATGTATTCTAACCAACTGAACTAACGCACCATTAAGTTTTTTGTTGCTTTCTCTCTCGATTGCGGTTGCAAAGGTACGACTTTTTTTGAAACCTCCAAACATTCTGCATAACTTTTTTCAAATTTTCTTCATTTTTCTGTGATTTTCCTCCTTAACATACCATTTCATAGCCTCAAACCTCCTCCTTTTTTTATTCTTCTCGATCTTTTCACCAAAACATGCTGAAATCTTAAGCAAAATTCGTACAAAATATTTCTGAAGTTGTACAAAGTATCTCAGGATATTGTACAAAACTTTTCAAAATTTGTACAAAAAAAGAAGGAAACTTCAGCATCTTTTTACGAAAAGAAAAGGCTGCTGTCCGAAGACAACAGCCTCTGCAATTTAGAATTTCAAATATGACTAACTTTTTTATTTGATACGCTTGTATCCATATACAGCCAGGTCACCCAGTTCTTCTTCGATACGCAACAACTGATTGTATTTTGCCATACGGTCTGAACGGCTCAATGAACCGGTTTTAATCTGACCACTGTTGGTAGCAACAGCTATATCAGCAATCGTAGCATCTTCAGTTTCTCCTGAACGATGAGAGGTAACCGTAGTATATCCATGACGATGAGCCATTTCGATTGCATCCAGTGTTTCACTGAGTGAACCGATCTGATTTACTTTAATAAGGATGGAATTGGCACATCCCAATTCAATACCTTTCGAAAGGAATTCTACGTTTGTAACGAACAGGTCATCGCCTACCAGCTGGCAGCGTCCACCGATACGTTCGGTAAGTTTTTTCCATCCCTCCCAGTCGTTTTCACTCATACCATCTTCGATGGAGTCGATAGGATATTTGTTGATAAGTTCTTCCAGATAGGCAATCTGTTCTTCTGATGTACGCTTCTTGCCCTTTTCACCTTCAAAAATTGTATAATCGTACAGTCCATCTCTATAAAACTCGGATGAAGCACAGTCCATACCGATCATAACATCTTTGCCCGGTTCGTAACCTGCCTGCCGGATAGCTGCAAGAATAGATTCCAACGCATCTTCTGTTCCATTCAGTGCAGGGGCAAAACCTCCTTCATCACCTACAGCAGTGCTCAGACCTCTATCATGCAATACTTTCTTCAAAGCATGGAAAACTTCAGCCCCCATACGAAGACCTTCGCGGAAAGAAGGTGCTCCCACCGGACGGATCATAAATTCCTGAAAGGCAATAGGCGCATCACTGTGTGAACCTCCGTTGATAATATTCATCATCGGAACAGGCATTACAAATGTATTTACTCCACCTATATAACGGTATAAAGGTATATCCAGATAGTTTGCCGCAGCCTTTGCCACTGCAAGAGAAACTCCTAAAATAGCATTTGCACCTAAATTCGACTTGGTTGGCGTGCCATCCAGCTCAAGCATTTTCTTATCGATAGCCCGCTGTTCCAGAACAGACCATCCAGTCAAAGCCGGAGCAATAACCTTATTTACGTTTTCAACAGCTTTCAACACACCTTTTCCACCGTAGCGGTTAGAATCTTTATCACGAAGTTCGAGAGCTTCATGTTCACCGGTAGATGCTCCGGAAGGAACAGATGCACGTCCCATCACGCCAGATTCCAGTCTTACTTCAACCTCTACCGTAGGATTTCCTCGTGAATCGAGTATTTCACGACCTATAATTGATTTTATTTTCATATTCATTTTTATTTAAATGATTAGTATTTCTCAGTGTTACAAAAATCATAAATTCTGATAAACACCACAATACCTCAAAATAGGTATTTTTTACGTGTATAAAAAAAGCGCAGAACTCATATTCGGAAGTTCTGCGCTTTAGTCATACATATCCAATATTAATAATTATTTTTCTTTACTTCGAAATATGCCTGTGGATGTAAACATGCCGGACAAGTTTCAGGAGCTTCCGTACCTACATATAAGTAACCACAGTTACGGCACTGCCATACTACCTCGGTGTCTTTCTTGAATACCTTTCCTTCTTCTACATTCTTTGCCAGAGCAAGGTATCTTTCTTCGTGTCCTTTTTCTGCAACAGCAATTTCACGATACATCTTCGCAATAGCAGGGAAACCTTCTTCATCTGCAATGTCTGCAAACTTAGGATAGTCGAGCGACCATTCTTCGTTTTCACCTGCAGCCGCAGCTTTCAAGTTTTCGAGTGTTGTTCCGATTACACCTGAAGGATAGCTGGCTGTAATTTCTACCATACCGCCTTCCAGCCACTTGAACATACGCTTTGCATGTTCTTTTTCCTGATCAGCAGTTTCAGCAAAGATGGCAGCAATCTGTTCGTAACCTTCTTTCTTTGCTGCACTAGCATAATATGTATAGCGCATTCTTGCCTGTGATTCACCAGCAAATGAAATGCCTAAGTTCTTCTCTGTTCTTGTTCCTTTGATACTTTTTCCCATAATCGTTAGTTATTTAATTGGTTAAACATGTATATTCTTGATTTGATATTGCAAAGATAATACTTTTATTCAAATTTGTAATCATTACAATTTTTATTTAAGTATTATTAATAAATTTCACTCATGCAATATAAATAATAACCTTATTATCAGCCCAAATGTTCAAATAAATATATACTTTTGCACTTCTTTTTATAATTTATAACAAAACACATATATGGTAAAATTGGATTTTCAGCCTAAACTGTTTTCTACACTGAAAAATTATACGAAAACAGATTTTACTACCGACCTGATGGCAGGTATTATTGTAGGTATAGTAGCATTGCCTCTTGCCATCGCATTCGGTATAGCTTCAGGAGTAAGTCCTGAAAAGGGTATTATCACAGCGATTGTTGCAGGATTCATCATTTCGTTTCTTGGGGGAAGCAAGGTACAGATCGGAGGACCAACCGGTGCTTTTATCGTTATCATCTACGGTATCATCCAAGAATATGGCATCGAAGGCCTGATGGTTGCCACGATGATGGCTGGTGTACTCCTTATATTATTAGGAGTATTCAAGCTGGGGACAATCATTAAATTTATTCCTTATCCCATTATTGTAGGATTTACAAGCGGTATTGCAGTAACTATCTTTACTACTCAGATAGCAGATATCTTCGGACTACAGTTCGGAGGTGAAAAGGTGCCGGGGGATTTTATAGGAAAATGGATTTTATACTTCCACCATTTTGACACTGTAAACTGGTGGAATGTAATAGTGAGCTTAGTAAGTATCTTTATCATTGCCATTACTCCTAAGTTTTCTAAAAAGATTCCAGGTTCTTTAATTGCTATCATACTGGTAACTGTAGGAGTATATCTGCTGAAAATGTATGGAGGAATCACTTGTATCGATACAATCGGCGACCGCTTCAGCATCAAGGCACAGCTCCCCGCAGCTGCTGTACCTGCATTAGACTGGGAAGCTATTAAAAATCTTTTCCCGGTAGCTATTACCATTGCTGTACTGGGAGCTATCGAATCTTTGCTTTCGGCTACAGTAGCAGATGGTGTAATCGGCGACCGTCATGATTCGAATACAGAATTGATTGCACAGGGTATAGCCAATTTCGTATCACCTATTTTCGGAGGTATTCCGGCAACAGGTGCTATTGCGAGAACCATGACGAATATCAACAACGGAGGTAAATCGCCTGTTTCGGGTATCGTTCATGCGGTAGTTCTGTTACTCATCTTATTATTCCTGATGCCGCTTGCACAATATATTCCGATGGCATGTCTGGCCGGTGTTCTCGTTATCGTATCGTATAACATGAGTGGATGGCGTGTGTTCAAGGGACTGTTGAAAAACCCGAAATCGGATGTGACTGTCTTGTTGATAACCTTTTTCCTGACCGTTATCTTCGATTTGACTGTAGCTATCGAAGTCGGACTGGTTATAGCTTGTGTACTGTTTATGAAACGTGTTATGGAAACAACACAGATTTCTGTTATCACCGACGAGATAGATCCGAATAAAGAATCAGACCTGGAAGTACACGAAGAGCATCTTATCATTCCTAATGGGGTAGAGGTATACGAAATAAACGGTCCGTATTTCTTTGGTATTGCTACCAAATTTGAAGAAATAATGGCACGTTTGGGTGACCGACCGAAAATTCGTATCATCCGTATGCGTAAAGTTCCGTTCATCGATTCGACAGGTATTCATAACCTGACAACACTGTGTGAAATGTCACAAAAGGAAAATATACATATTATCCTTTCCGGAGTAAACGAACGTGTACATGCCGTACTCGAAAAATCCGGATTCTATGAACTGCTGGGTAAAGAAAATATCTGTAGTAACATTAATGAAGCACTGGAAGTCGCAACAAGAGAAATAGCAGAATTCGATGAAGGTAACAAATAGACCTTATATTGTTAAAACCTTTTAGCAAACGAGCGGAACTTATTAAAACATGTTATAAAGCATAGATTTTAATGAGTTTCGCTTGTTAGTTTCCAGAAAGTACGTATCTTTGCACTGTGTTTTTCATAGTATTAGATTTAAGGTTAACAAAGGTTGGAGTACAGCGGTACTCCTTTTTTTATGCCTTCTTGTAAAGAATCGCTTATCAAATAAAAAAGCTATTCCAACTTTATTCATTGAAATAGCTTTCTTTCAACACAACTTATATCTTTTTTCAATAAGAGGCTGTAGCATTCAAACCTGCTTTCTTAAGCAGTTCCACGATACGGTCCAGTTCTTCGTGTGTAGCTTTTTGCAGAGACTGATCGGGAGTTTCACGGTCTATTGTGTAAATCATTACCTGACGGGGAGCAATCTGTTTAACAATCTCAATCCAGGGAAGTACAAAACGGTCGGATGTATTATCAACATCCTTACCTTCGTCTGTTTTTCCCTTCATAAACATAGTCTGGATAATCAGCTTTCCTTTAAAAGCTTTCATCGTTTCAACAATCTTATTAACATCGTAAGCTCCCGACGGACGGTCTACCCGCTGAATATATTCTGCGTCAACCGTATCAAGTTTCAATATGTTGTTATCTATCTTATTCAGTGCATTAAACACTTTTTCCTTGTGAATAAAGGTGGAATTACTCAGCACACTGACTTTTGCATGAGGGAAATATTTATCGCGCAATGCTAATGTGTCATCTATTATTTCTGGAAAATGAGGATGCGCCGTAGGTTCTCCGTTACCTGCAAATGTCAGTACATCAGGAACAGGACCGTTTGCTTGCATATCAATTAAACGATGTTCCAACGCCTCGCGCACTTCTTCGCGGGTAGGAAGTTTCTGTTTAGGACGATGATCTTTATTATATCCGCATTCACAATAGATACAGTCGAATGTGCAAAACTTACCATCGGCAGGAAGCAAGTTTATTCCCAACGAAACACCCAGTCGCCGGCTATGCACGGGACCAAATATAGGAGAAGGATAAATAACTGTTGACATAAGTCATATTAGTTTTAGTTCACAAGCAAAAGTACACAATATATTTCGATTACCACTTTACTTTCAACTGTAATTGTAAATCAGCTTTACGGTTTCCCTGAATTTCTTCGGTTCCGGAACTTATTTTATCACGGTCATTATAACAAGTTATCCCCCATTTCCCCTGAATAATAAACCGATCTTTATAACTATATTTTAAGTTGACTGCCCAACGGCTTCCCCTGCCATAAAAAGAGGACATAGAGAAGGCGTATAACAATCCCGGCTCATACATATAAATACGGGAATCATAACTTTGTGTATGAAACCAAGCCCCGCTACATGATATTTGCATAGGAATAAAAGATAGTTTTGTACCAAGTGTACCATTAACAAATCCTCCATTCGAACTGTTGACATTCTTATAATAAGAAGTACGCACATATTCTGCAGCAGTTTTTAACCAGAATATTTCACAAGGTTTATAAGAAAGTTGATAATGTATACGCTGACGGATATAAGGTAACACGTACTTTCCGTCACTGTCTGAAGTGTAATTTTTTGCCTTATTCTTATGACTATACTTTATTAACATCACCAGTGAATTAATAGGTGAATAACTTAATTGAAACAAACCATCAATACCGGATGTATGATCTCTATCAACCTGATATCTCCGATAGAAAAAATGAAAGAAATCGGCATAACATAAGATTTTCAATTTCCTTAAATAACTAGATTCCAACCCTATATAAACGCCTGTTTCATTTTGAAGTTGTGAGTTTTCTCCGAAAGCATTTGCATGAATAGCCTGATAACGCTTGTCATAATATCGGTTAATAAGTAATAAACTAGTATGAACAGCCGGTGAATAACTCAACATATTTAATGTAGCAATCTTGCCTGATTTATCGAAAGCTGTCTCTCCTGAAAATATAAATTTGTGGAGAAAAAATTTGTAGTTTGTTCCTATGTTGAAAAAATATTTTCCTCGGGGATAATACAAATTATATGGACGTAAATCAGAATTCAACACCTTGTTGAAAACCGTATAAACACCTGTTAAACCCAATTCAACAGTTTTTCCATTATATGTTAAATTACTCCCAATCAATTGATTGTTTACCATATTTTTCTTTTCCATATCTTTCTTCAACCGATGAAACCCATCTGTTTTCAACGATCTTATAAACATATCTTCTACCCGTGCATCCTTTTTACGAAATGAGTAAAAAGCAGACAATGTCCAACGTTTTTTCAACTTATAAGTAGCAGCGATTCCTTGCAAATAATTATTTTCATCCATAGAAGTATATTTAGCAATTCCCCGCCCAAACCGGTTCATGGTTCCTAATGAACCTGACTTGCCAAAACTAAACCCTCCTGTGTTAATAACCAATCCATACCCAAAACTTACCCGATAATTACCTATCGCCAACGACTTCAGCTTCTTTACGTCCTGTAAAAAGAAATAAGCAGAATAGAAATCATATCCTTTTTTATTGTATTTACAAAAGAAAGGCTCTCCAGCATCTTTTTCAGCAGTCAGCCCCATATATAATTGATTTCGATACTGAAACCGATAACGTAAGTTATGATAAACCGGATTACCATAATACTTACGGTTAGGATATTTTTCTAAGACTTCTTCGCTATGATCAGCATATCCGGATTTCATGTACAAGGGGATATCCACACGTGTTAACAACTCCTGTTTATTATACTTCAACACATTTTTCCAATAAACTTTATCTTCCTCTTTATCAGACGCTCCAATATAAATAAAGTCCTCTAAAAATCTTCTGGTCTGCCAGTCCATACCTTCTATACCCAACAGCTCTTTCTTACTCACCATGGAACCATATTTATATATATAATACAAGATATTTTCTATGATTTTATCGGAAAGGAAAGGTAGTTGCTCCAGTTGTTCTTTCGTTATTGTGTTAATATTAAAAGGATGTTCAGCCAGTTCACTCAAAAATTCGTATTGTTCTTGCCATCCACTCATTTCCTCTGCTTCAGAAACATCTTCCTTCCATTCAATCCAATTGGATTGAGCTTGCAGATTAACGACAGTATAACTTACTAATATACAAACAATAAACACTCTTATCAACATCCTATTCACAGCTTTTCAACGACCTTTATAAGTTAAAAATTCGTATTATCAGACATGACTTCATTATTATGCGTATTTTTGCGTTCATGAAAAATAGTGTATACATATTACTATTTCTGCTAACAGCTTTTGCACTGAAAGCCAACGCACAAAAACATTCCCAATCGGAAACAAAGGGATATATGGTTCCCGTTTGTGTATATCAGGGAGATACCATACCTTGTATAACGCTGAGAAATATATATGTATACCCACGTCTAAGATTTAAAAGCAAAAAACAGGAGAGATATTATTATAAGCTTGTAAGGGACGTAAAGAAGACTCTCCCTCTGGCTAAAGAAATTAACAGAGCCGTTATCGAAACCTACGACTACTTGCAAACCTTGCCTAATGACAAAGCCCGCACACGCCATATAAAGATGGTAGAGAAAGGACTGAAGGAACAATATACCCCCAGAATGAAGAAACTGACCTTCGCACAAGGTAAATTACTGATAAAACTAGTTAACAGAGAATGTAATCAGTCATCTTATCAGTTGGTAAAAGCATTTATGGGACCATTCAAAGCTGGATTTTACCAAGCTTTTGCAGCATTGTTTGGAGCCAGTCTGAAAAAAGAATATCATCCGGACGATGAAGACAAGATGATAGAAAGAATTGTTACTCTTGTTGAGAACGGACAATTATAACAATACTGTGAATCAATAAATTAACAAGTTATTAATATGTTTATCAACAATAATACATCCTGGTTTTAACTGTCTGAAACCAGGATGTATCTTTTTATCTTTTCATCATTTTATTGGCAAACTCCCATAAAACAATTCCAGTAGTAACAGATACATTCAGTGAATGCTTTGTACCATACTGAGGTATTTCAATACATCCGTCACACATATCTACAACTTCCTGCTGTACGCCTTTTACCTCATTTCCCATAACAATGGCATATTTTTTATTGGGGTCTAAAACCAGATGATCGAGCATTGTACTTCCTTCACACTGTTCAATAGCCAGTACAGTATATCCCTCTGTATGAAGTTCATTTACAGCTTCTTGTGTCTGTTTACAATATTTCCAATCAACAGTATATTCAGCTCCTAAGGCCGTCTTATGCATCTCTGGATGAGGAGGTGTAGCAGTAATGCCACATAAATAAATACAATTAACCAAAAAAGCATCTGAAGTACGGAATACAGCACCTATATTGTGCAAGCTACGAACTTCATCCAGTACAACTACCAATGGAAGTTTTTCAGCTTCCTTAAATTCCTCCACCGACAAGCGGTTCATTTCAGTTATTTTCAGTTTTCTCAATTCAGACATAATTCAATCTTTATTCGTTCACAAAGATAGAAACTATATTTATAACCTTGTTGAAAACGGTGGAAAAGGTGTAAAAAACCTAAGCAAAGAAAATGAAAAATAAATCTTGTATTATCCGAAGAAAACATTATAGCTTTCACAAAACAAACATTCCAAGAAACTTAACAGAAAGTTTCATCACAAGTTTAAACATATTTTTTAGCCAAAAATCGGAAGTGAATAAGGGGAAAGTTTTTAACTTTGCGACATATCAACAAATAGTTAATAGAAGCGGTAAATCGTGTAATATCAAGACATAAGCTTGTTAATGGCTATTTAATATCTCATGCTCGGATATTTATAACCTAAAAAGCAAGAAATCCGGTATTTTTTTTACTAACACTATTAACGGGCTATTATAACTATCATATATTCTTTTAAAAAAGAAGAAAAAATATAATCTAATAATGAATAAAGAAGAATGGTTGAAAAAGGGTTATGTAACTGAACCCGTAGATAAGACACTTGATCTGAAAGCTGAGATAGACAAGTTGCGTAAAGAAAAGAATGCCGTAATTCTGGGGCACTACTACCAGGCTGACGAAATACAAGAAATAGCTGATTTTATCGGAGACAGTCTTGCGTTGGCACAATGGGCTGCAAAAACAGATGCAGATATAATTGTGATGTGTGGAGTACATTTCATGGGAGAAACTGCTAAAATATTGTGTCCGGATAAAAAAGTTCTGATTCCTGATTTCAATGCCGGATGTTCACTTGCCGACAGTTGTCCAGCTGATAAGTTTTCTCAGTTTGTCAAAGAGCATCCCGATCATACTGTTATTTCGTATGTCAATACCAGTGCTGCGGTAAAGGCAGTGACTGATGTAGTGGTTACATCTACTAATGCCAAGCAGATAGTAGAAAGTTTTCCAAAGGAACAAAAAATAATTTTTGGTCCTGATAAAAATTTGGGTAATTATATTAACTCTATTACTAACCGGAACATGTTACTTTGGGATGGTGCTTGTCATGTACATGAAAAATTTTCTGTTGAGAAAATTATCGAACTGAAAAAGCAATATCCTGATGCGGATGTACTGGTACATCCTGAATGTAAAGGTGCGGTGGCTAAACTTGCCGATAAGGTAGGATCAACAGCCGGTTTGTTGAAGCATGCTATTGCTAGTGACAAAAAGAACTTTATAGTGGCTACGGAGAGTGGAATTCTTTATGAAATGAGAAAGAAATGTCCGGAAAAGAATTTTATTCCGGCTCCTCCCGAAGACAGTACTTGTGCATGTAATGAATGTAACTTCATGCGTTTGAATACACTCGAAAAATTGTATAATACATTGAAGTATGAGTGGCCTGAAGTAATAGTTGATAATGAAATCGCCGATAAGGCAATCCGGCCTATTAAGAAAATGTTGGAAATTTCTGCAAAGCTTGGATTATAAACAAATTGTTAAAAAAGAGATGAGAAATTCATGCTTTTCTTAAAACGTGTTATAAAGCATATTTTTCTTATCTCTTTTTTTGTTAGTTTCCTATAAGTCCGTATCTTTGCACTGTGTTTTTCATAGTATTAGATTTAAGGTTAACAAAGGTTGGAGTACAGCGGTACTCCTTTTTTTATGTCCATACGTTACGAAATTCTTGCTGAATATCATTTATTCTACTTCTTTGGTCAGTTTTTCTCGCTTTAGTAAAGGCTGGGGTATGCAGTTTCTAGTTTTTTCTGATAGTCTTTGTATGACCCTTTCAATCTGATATTGATTGTTTCAGACACCTCGATTGTATCTGGCGTTTATTATCTCTTCTGTGTCTTATGACTGTACGATTACTATGATCCACCTTCACATCTCAGTAATACATGTCATACACCTGTGATTTTGTAAAGTCAAAGGAATGGGTGACTTCACTAAATTCATAGACTTTATAATCTGTAATAATATACCTTGTGGGCCTAATATTCGATTTTTAAAATATTTCTTTCCTATACTGCAACATTTGGAACAGGTAATGTGACTATTTATTGACTTCTAATCAATGTAGAAAAAGTTTTTATTTCCATCTATTTCTGCAACTATCTTTTATTCTTTCACGTCATGGATTGTATAACAGAGGATGAAATAATTTTACGTCTGTCATTGTTTTTCTACGGGATATAGAGTTTCAATCCTATATTCTTGTTATTTTAGTTTCTGAAATAACCAGTTGTTTTTAGTAGTTATATCCGATTTTCTTTTTTCGGAATTTTGTTTTTTTGCATATTCATCGGACATGAATGGTATATTTTTACTTGAAGAAACAGTGCCGCTTTGTACATTTCCGTCGTTGCTGATAATCAGTCGTTTCATTACCCTGAAAAAATATGCTGTAATTTTAAAAAAAGAAGGTGTATTTTAGGTGAAAATATGCCGTTGTTTTAATGAAGACAAGGCGTTGTTTTTCCATTGTGCCGCTTTTTGCGGATAATGCGGTGTATTTTCCTTCGCGCACATGCGCCCGCCCGCGCAATAAATATTATTGTGCAGGTTTT